>Ga0233437_1000921_pt1 | contig 59542 bp, 45 predicted proteins | sample SI_122_August201_FD_182714 | JGI IMG/M metagenome (GOLD analysis project Ga0233437, IMG submission 182714) | Seawater microbial communities from Saanich Inlet, British Columbia, Canada - SI_122_August2016_200_MG | ecosystem: Environmental > Aquatic > Marine > Inlet | place: Canada: British...
TCATAACAAGCAGTTTTTTTGCGGTTTAGCCCAACAAGATTTAAAACTCAATTGAGCGTCGGTATTTTGGCATTGGCGAATTTGATTAATGCGGTAAATTATCAAACATTATCGCGTTTTTTTGGGGTTCAACTGAGCCTTAAATCCTAATATGTTGTGCCTAGTTTTTATTTATTTCAATCCACCCTTTGTACATCTTTTGTACAATGAAATCATTTAAACTAATAATCAAATAAGAACGCTTAGTACGATTAAATTCATAATATTTAACCTCTTCTGCTTTTTCTGAGTTAAGTAGTAATTCTAATTCAGTAATGATGTCATTAAATTGCCTTTTTGTAATTTGATTGATTGTCACAGATGATGAGGCGGTGTGTTCATTAATGTTTTTTAAAAGATAGTCCTGCTTCTCCGAGTCAGTTAAAATGAACCCGTCAACAGGTATTGATCTATGGAAGTTTCTGAAATGGATTAATGAATATCTCGCGTTCTCTTGAAAAACTATATATCTATCCCCCCGATTATATCTATTACCTATATATTCAATGTCTACCACCAATGTATCAGTCTTTTTTAAGAATTTAAGTTGGTCAAGTTTTAAACTATCTTGAGAAAAACCAATAATGGTTCCAAATGTAGTCAGTATAATAAGTATTAGATCCTTCATTTATTAAATTAGGCACAACTTCTAAATATATGCTACCCTATGAGCATTATTTCGCCTTTGCCAATTATAGTACATTTTATTAATTTGCTGATTAGCAGCATATTTTCTATGTTGAAATAAATATTCATGGGTTTATCAGGCAAAAATATAAAAATATTTTAAATATTCAAATTATCTAATGGACTTTTTATACTGAAACGCACAAACTTTACAATCTCCTAATTAATAAGTACTATGAACTAATGAAATTTGTGTTTCTTTTTTAATATTTTCGTTTATTGCCAGTTTGTTTTTTGTAAATGTTTATTCGCAACTGTGAGGGTATGCGTAGTGCGGGATTCCAAAACACTCACTTTCAAGTACCGATGAATCCTGCATTAGGTATAGCCTTAGGCAAGGTTATTTTGATTTTTTCAAATATAAACGTTTAATAAAATCAAAAAAAGGAGAAGATTTGAAATAACAAACCTTCCCCTTTTAAAAGTCATCGGATGAATCTTTATTAGAGTTACATAATAAATTTAATATTTTTCAATTTGTTTAAATAACTCATCCGATGACTTGTGAATTGTATAATTCTTACTTTGCTTTCTTAGATTTCTTCGCCCCTTTTTGCTTAATAACCGCCTGGGCAGCAGCCAAACGAGCGATGGGAACCCTAAAAGGAGAGCAACTTACATAATTAAATCCTAATGTGTTACAAAATTCAACTGATGAAGGCTCGCCTCCATGTTCGCCACAAATACCTATTTTAAGGTTTTTGCGGGTTTTGCGGCCTTTTTTAACGGCAATTTTCATAAGCTGGCCAACACCTTCCTGATCAAGGACCTGGAAAGGATCGTTTTCAAGAATTTTTTTCTCAAGATAAACAGGTAAAAATTTACCTGCATCATCTCTTGAGTATCCGAAAGTCATTTGGGTTAGGTCATTAGTCCCAAAAGAGAAAAATTCGGCAGATTTAGCAATTTCATCAGCTATTAAAGCTGCCCGTGGAATTTCTATCATAGTTCCAACCAAATAATCAATTTTGTCTTTTCTTTCGGCAAAAACTTTTTCGGCTGTGGCTCTTACCAAATCTTCCTGCATTTTCATTTCCTGGAATGTTCCTGTTAAAGGAATCATTATCTCGGGTTTTGCATTAATTCCTTTTTGTTTAAGATTTAAAGCAGCTTCGATAATTGCTCTTGCCTGCATTTCTGAAATTTCAGGATATGTATTTCCAAGCCGGCAACCACGATGGCCGAGCATAGGATTAAATTCAGAAAGATTTTCAACTTTTTGTTGTATTTCTTCAACTGTAATTCCCATTTCGTCTGCCATAATTTGTTGATTTTCTTTCTCATGAGGAACAAACTCATGCAAAGGAGGGTCAAGCAAACGGACAGTTACAGGTAGGTCGTGCATTGCTTCAAAAATACCTTCAAAGTCTTCTCTTTGAATAGGCAATAATTTATCAAGGGCTTTTCTTCTGCCGGCTTCATCTGAAGCAAGTATCATTTCACGCATTGCAGTAATTCTGTCGCCTTCAAAAAACATGTGCTCGGTACGTGTAAGTCCGATTCCCTGTGCACCAAAATTTCTTGCAACTCTAGAGTCATTTGGTGTGTCGGCATTGGTTCTGACAAGCATTTTTGAATATTTATCGGCAAGTTTCATAAGCTTTTCAAAATCGCCGCTAAGTTCAGGATTGATCGTATCAATTTTTCCTTCGTAAACTTCACCTGTGCTTCCGTTCAATGAAACCCAATCACCTTCTTTGAAAGTATTTCCATCAACTTTCATTTTTCTTTCTTTATAGTTGATGTAAATTGAACCTGCACCCGAAACACAGCATTTTCCCATTCCGCGGGCAACAACGGCAGCGTGAGATGTCATGCCACCTCTTTGTGTAAGAATACCTTCGGCAACGTGCATGCCTTTCAGGTCTTCAGGAGAAGTTTCGATACGAACAAGTATAACTTTCTTTTCTTTCATTGCCCATTCTTCGGCATCATCGGCAAAGAAAACTATCTGGCCTGTTGCAGCACCCGGTGAAGCAGGTAAGCCCTTAGCAAAGGCATTTGCTTTTTCAATGGCTTTTTTATCAAAAACAGGGTGCAATAATTCGTCTAACCTATTAGGCTCAACACGCATTACGGCAGTTTTCTTATTAATAAGGCCTTCGTCGAGCATATCCATAGCAATTTTCACCATAGCTGCACCGGTTCGTTTTCCGTTACGGGTTTGGAGCAACCATAATTTTCCATCCTGAACCGTAAATTCAAGATCCTGCATGTCTGTATAATGATTTTCTAATTTCTTTTGCGTATCGAAAAGTTCCTTATAAATTCCCGGCATTGCTTCTTCAAGTGAAGGGAAATTTGCTTTTCTTTCTTCTTCACTAACGTTTGCAAGTTCAGCCCAACGTAGCGAGCCTTCTTTAGTGATTTGTTGAGGAGTACGAATTCCGGCAACAACATCTTCGCCCTGAGCATCGATCAAATATTCGCCATTGAAAAGATTTTCGCCTGTTCCGGCATCACGTGTAAATGCAACACCTGTTGCAGAATTCCGGCCCATATTTCCGAAAACCATTGCCTGAACATTTACGGCAGTACCCCATTCGGCAGGGATATTATTTATTTTACGATAAAAAATTGCTCTTTCTGTCATCCAACTGTCGAAAACAGCCATTACCGAGCCCCATAATTGTTCCCATGGATCATCGGGAAAGTCTTTTCCGGTTACTTCTTTCACTGCTTTCTTAAACCTTGAAACTAATTCTTTAAAGTCATCAGCAGTTAATTCTGTATCGTCAGTGATATTTTTTTCTTCTTTTAATTCTTCAATGATCTCTTCAAAAGGATCGACATCTTCTTTGGAAGCAGGCTTCATTCCAAGTACAACATCTCCAAACATTTGCACAAACCGACGGTAAGAATCCCATGCAAAACGTTCGTTCCCGGATTTTTTCGCAATACCTTCAACGGCAGCATCATTCAAACCCAAATTCAAAACAGTATCCATCATACCCGGCATCGAGGCCCTCGCTCCCGAACGAACCGATAACAAACAAGGATTGTCTTTATCACCAAATTTGGTTCCCATAATTTTTTCAACAAACCGGACACCTTTTTCTACTTCTGCTTTAATTAATTCAATAGCTTTTTCCCGGCCATGCGTATTATATGCTGTACAAACTTCTGTTGTGATAGTAAATCCCGGAGGAACAGGAACTCCTATAAGGTTCATTTCGGCAAGGTTAGCACCTTTACCACCGAGGAGATTTTTCATTGTGGCATTTCCGTCTGCCTTGCGATTACCAAAAAGGTAAACATGTTTATTCTTTTTCATATTCTTCTATTCTTAAATAAGTGTGTAATAAGATATTTGTCAGTTTTTTCTTTTAAAATTTTAAGTGTGCTAAAGTATAAATAAATTTATTAAATCCGGGTTTTTAAGTAAAAAAGTATCAGATTTTTTTATTAATTTTGGAATATATATTAGGAAAAATATTTTTTAGAAAAATGTTGAAGATATAGGCACTATGTTGAATAGAGCAGGTAATAATTATTTTGATTCCGAAACTTCGGGATTGATGTAAAAAAACACTCAATAAGCAACATACAACGACCAAAGGAAGTCCGTATGGATAATCAATATAAAAGTAAATAATAAAAAAAAACACATGAAAAAAATAATATTTTTTTTTTAATCTTTATCTCACTTAAAATATTTCCACAAGAAACATTCATTAAAAAGGAATTAGCAATTGATTTAAATGAGGAATTAAATCAAAACAATAATTCACTCTGTTTAAAATCCAACTCACTTGATTCATTGATAGGATTATGTATTGATGAAATTAATCCTGATAGTATAAAAAATACTATGCAAGAACTCCAAAATTTCGGAACGAGGTTTATGTTAGCTCCAAATCGAAAAGAAATTGCATTATGGCTTCAAAATAAATTTATTTCGGTTGGTTGTATCAATACAGAAATAGATTCATTTCTTACAAAAACAAATTGGACAATCAATAGTAGTCATCATTATGATACAACTACGTGGCAGTATAATGTTATAGCTACAATTCCGGGCATTAATAATCCTGAATTTACATATAATGTTGGTGGACATTATGATTGTGTTACCTATGATGATCCTATGAACTTTGCTCCCGGGGCTGATGATGATGCCTCAGGAGTTGCAGCAACAATTGAAATAGCCCGGGTTATAAATACATTGGAAATTAAACCGGGAGCTACTATTAAATTAATATCATTTGCTGCAGAAGAAGGTATGATTTATCATACCGATGAATATGGAAGTCTGCATTACGTAAAAAACGCAATAAATAATAATGAGAACATAAAATGTTTTATTACAAATGATATGATTGCGAATTCTTCAACAAGCTCAGATTGGAAAATTGATATAAATAATCACGATAATGAGCACTGGCTTACAAAATTGGCTATTGAAATTTGTATAAATTATACTTCACTTACACCATATAATAATTATCAGGGCAATGCCGGGGCAGATGACATTCCATTTTGGGAGGCAGGAATTTCAACATTGTGGATCATGGAACATACATTATCTCCAAATTATCATTCAAACACTGATTTAGTTGAAAATTGCAATATAGATTATTGTGCAGAAGTTATTAAATTATCGGCCGGCATTTTAATGAAAGCTGCAAATGCTCCTTCAAATATTGAGAATTATTTTATTGTTAATCCCGGCAATGGCCATAGTTTGATACCTGCCTGGAAAGCAAATAAGGAATCGGATTTGGCCGGTTATAAAGTCTATTTAGGTAGGTTGGCTGGTATTTATGATACTGTAATATTAACAACAGATACTTCGGTTATAATTGAAGGCCTGATTAAAGATTCAACTTATTATATTGGTGTTTCAGCTTATAATACCAATGGTTACGAAAATACTATCATTGAAAAAAGTGATGCTCCTGCACTTGTATCTTTAGATAATGGAATTTTAATTATTAAGGATTCAAAGGGAGGGCTTTATGATCCGACCGAACAACAAATTGATGATTTTTATAATCAAATTTGCTCTGGATTTGATCATACTCAATTTGATGCAACAACAACAGATAAAATTTCATTAGGATTAGTGGGACAGTATTCTTCAATTTTATGGCATATAGATAATTACAATTGGACTTCACCCATTTTAAAAAAAAGCACTGATGTATTAAGAAATTTTCTAAAACTTGGAGGACATATTCTTTTTACAGTATATTGTCCATCAAAATCTTTTATAAATAGTACTGGTTTTCCTGCTACTTTTAAAGAAGGTTCTTTTTTGTATGATTGTGCAAAGATCAATAGCATTGATTATAAATTCAATACATGGTTTAGTGGTGCTAAGCCTGCTATAACAGGATTTGATTCCATTTACGTTGATTCAATCAAGATGCCGGCTTTTGATTTCCAATTACCGTTTATTGAGGCTTTATCTCCTTCACCGGAAGGTGAGATAATTTATTTATATGATTCGAAATATGACAGTACTTCAACCCAGGGAAGTTATAAAAACAAAGCCGTAGGCATAGAAAACAAAGGAATCAAAAAAAACATTATAACTCTGAGTTTTCCTTTGTATTACATGAAAATTAAACAAGCTGAAGAGTTTGTTTATCATGTAATGTTTGACAAATTCAATGAAAAGTTTTTCGGAATAAACGAATACTTATTTCTAAACAATGATGTTTGTATTAGTGCTTACCCAAACCCTGCAATGGATTTTGTAAATATTTCTTATTCTTTAGATAAACCAGAATTAGTAAGTATAAAATTAATTGATTTTGCAGGGAAAGAGTTCACAACTTTAAAAAATTGCCAACAGAATAGAGGATTCCAAAAGTATTCATTAGATACATCTAAATCTAAAAGTGGTATTTATTTATATAAAATTCAGATTGGAATAAAAATTTATATGGGGAAAATTACAATTGTAAAATAGGAAAATTTTATTCCCAAAGAAATTTATAAGTTGTTATTGAGCGGAAATCCTGTTCGGGCCTTAGAATAGTCAAAGGAAAATTTTTATGATTTGGAGCATCGGGGAATTGTTGTATTTCTAAACAAAAATTATTCCCACAGAGTTCTGAATTTGGATATTATTATTAATTTTATCCGATTTTAAAAAGATAAATATTAATTAATACACTAAAATATTATTGCTATGAAAAAAATATCTTCAAAAATTTTTATTCTGTTAATTGCTTCATTGATTCTTTTCCCAGGTTTGCTTTTTGCTTATACAGGGGAAGTAATTAAGTCTTATAAAACTCCGGGTAAATTTCCAACCGGAATGACTTTTGACGGAGAAAATTTATGGCTCGCTGATCGTAAGGCCGATAAACTTTTTTGTATAAACCCAAAAAACGGAAAAGTGATCAGAAGTATTCCTTCGCCTGCTTACTGGCCCACAGGTTTGGCCTGGGATGGCGAGGCATTATGGAATGCTGATGTTAAAGGAGGGATTCCTTTGTCGGAGAATTATGATGGAGTTATTTATCGTGTTGATCCTAAAGATGGAACAATTCTAAAAGTTGTTCAATCACCTACATCTTCCCCACGCGGATTATGCTGGGATGGAAAATATTTGTGGTGTGTTGATGATGCTTCCGATGAATTAATACAGTTTAGCCCTGATGATGGAACTACGATACGTGCATTGAAATCGCCTTCGGTTGACCCGCGCGGTTTAACTTTCGATGGGAAATATTTATGGGTTTCGGACAGGATCAGAGATGAAATTTATATGGTTGACCCTGAATCGGGATGTGTGATTATTATTACCGAATCTCCCGGCCCTTATTCAAGAGGTTTATGTTATGCCGGTGAGTATTTATGGTCGGCTGATTCGGAATATGATAAAATTTATAAACTTGAAATTCAAAGTGAACAGAATTATAAACTGAGTAATCAACGAAATGCGAATATTACAGTTATTCATCAGCTTGCAAACTTTGGTCCGGGGAAGGCAAAAGATGTTGATATTCACATAGCAATTCCAGTGGACAGGCCAAACCAAAAGATAAATAATGAAATAACTTATTCACCTAAACCAACAGCAATCGTTAAAGACAAATGGGGTCAGGAAACAGCTCATTTTGAGTTTAAAAATATTCCCTCAGGCGAAATTCGTGATGCTGAAATGTTTGTAAATGCATCAATTTATGAGATCAGATATTTTTTTTTTCCCGATAAAGTTGGAACGCTTGAAGAAATTCCTTTAGAAATTAGCGATTTATATCTCGAAAATAATGAAAAATATGGAACAGATCACCCGGTTATTCAGAATGCGGTTAACAATGTTGTATGTGATGAAAAGAATCCTTACTGGATTGCCCGGAAAATATTCAATTATTTGATTGATAATATGTATTACGAAATGGTAGGTGGTTGGAACACTGCACCAACTGTTTTAGAAAGAGGAAATGGCTCTTGCTCTGAATATTCATTTGTTTATATCGCTATGTGCAGGGCAGCGGGCCTGCCTGCCCGATATGTCGGTTCGGTGGTTGTACGTGGTGATGATTCAAGCTTTGATGATGTTTTTCATCGTTGGGTGGAAATTTATTTGCCTAACTATGGCTGGGTTCCTGTCGATCCGAGTGGTGGCGATAGATATTCTCCGCGCGATCAGGCAAATTATTTTGGGCATATTGCTAATCGTTTCTTAATTACAACCGAAAGTGGTGGTGGTTCGGAAACAATGGGCTGGACTTATAATTCTAATGATTTCCAGATTACGGAACCAAAAACATACCTGATTTTCGACCGTTTTGCTGATTGGGAACCGATTGAGTGATTGATTATTTATTTAAATGAAACAATAAATGAAAACAAGAAACAAGAAATATATGAAACCGCAAAGACCGCAAAGAAACGCAAAATTTTTTGCGTTATTTAGCGTGCTTTGCGGTTAATAAAAACAAACTATGACAGAAATAAAATATAAACAGATTATAATATATTAAAAATTAAAAATCATGAAAAATTTCAAAAGAATCCGGTTGATTATTATTTTTTTTACACTAAGTGTTTTTGTGTTTGGCCAAAAAGAGTGTAAAGTATTATTACCCCAAATATCAGGAACCTATGAAGGAAAATGCAAAAAGGGCCTTGCTCATGGTAAAGGAAAAGCAGTTGGTGTAGATACTTACGAAGGCCGTTTTAGAAAAGGCTTACCTAATGGCTTTGGGACATATACTTATTCAACCGGTGCAAAATATGTTGGCGAATGGATAGGCGGAAAAAAGGATGGAGAGGGAAAATACACTTTTAAATTTTATGATAAAGATAGTATTCAGAATGGGCTTTGGGAGAAAGGAAAGTATTTGGGGCCGGTTCCTGAAAAACCAAAAGTAACAATTAATAAAGGTGTTGATAGATATAGTATTGATAGAATGGGTAGTGGTAATCCCGATAGAGTTCTGATATATTTTTTCCAAAACGGAGCACCAAACAGGGGGATTTCTGAATTTCTAATATCCGGAAGTAGTGGGATTGAATTGAAGTTAGGAAATGGAATTGGCTATGAATTTATAGAATTTCCTTTTACAGGAAGAGTTAATTATGTGACGTGGAATAAGATACACACAGCCCAATTCTTAGTAACATTTGAATTTGTAATTTATGGGCCGGGAAATTGGGAAGTAAAAATTCATAATTGAGACCAGAAAAAAAGCCACAGATTTACAGATTAAATTAATAATTTTCAAGAATATGAATAAATATTGCAGGAAATTAATTTTATAATCTGTGAATCAGTGGCAAATTCAATTATCCAATTACAATTTTACTAATCAGTTGGATGTTTTCAATATCCTGATAATCGTATTGATATATCCCGTCTTCACCAATAAGAATTAAAACACCATTAATCGGAATTACATCAAAAGCTTGTATTTCCGGAAAATGTGCCAGCATATTATCATCAATTGTCAAGGGGTCGGATGCATCGTAAATTTTTAATCCGGCATCACCATCACAAATAAATAAAATATTTTCATCAATACCCAAACCATAGGGGCCGGACATAGGATATGTTTTTATTAAATTTGGTTCTTCGAGTTTGGCTAAGGAAACAACATCAAGTTCGTTAAGAGCATTTCCACACATATTACCACCACGAAGTGTTACATAAGCAATTGTGTCTTTAACAATTACCGGATCGCAACCGGTAATATGCCAGAATGAGCTTACAAAGGAAGGCGAGGTGGGTGAAGAAATATCGTAGATGATCATCCCACTTTGTGTGCCAAAAAACATTTTGTCATTCAGGATAAACATTGTTTCAATAGCCCAACCGGCATAAAAATCATTAAGTTGTTCCGGATTTGCCGGTGTGCTGATATTTAATATGTGCAATTGTTGATTATCAACAGCATACAAAGTATTGTCTTTAATTCCAAAACGTGCCATTGATCCGCCAACACCAACACCTGAATTACTTATACCTCCAACACCAATTTGGCTGATATCAGATGATGCTAAATTATTTCTTTCATAATAAATCGGATAATGGCGGTTGTTGATTACCTGCCTTACTTTTTTAATTTCCCAACCGACAACAACTCCTTTTTCTTCATCAAGTTGAGCTATTGGATAATCTTCATTTGGAGATGGAAGTGTGTAAGGTAGAATCTTTTCAACTCTGTTTACTTCCTTGATATTTGAAAGATCGGAAATATCAATTACTACCATATCAACGTAGCTGTCAGCATACAAAACAGTGCCTTTAATTGCCAGATCGACATTTCCGGGGATTTCAATAAAGGTTAAATTTTGGGGATTGGCCGGATCTATATTATTGATAACATGAATTCCTTCCATTTTTTCCACAACAAAAATGTAATTATCTTTGAAATAAATTTTTCCAGGTTCTTTCAGTATTCTTGAATCCGTTTGTTTCACTGATTGTCGTAAGGTTTCATAACTCATGTAAATAGGACTGTTAGCCATAAATATTTCAATATATTTATCTTTACAAGAGCTGACCGCAATTGCCATAATTATTATTAGAAATATGCTTATTTTTTTCATGTTTTTTTTTATTTAAAAATAATACCAATTTTAAGATCAAGCCGGTTAGAATTTATGAATAATTCACTATCATCACTATATTCATAATGAAGACTTTGAAAACGGTATCCGGCACTTAAAACAAGTCCGAAATGTTCGTTAAACATATTTCTTATTCCTAAACCCGGATTTATCATCCATCCACCTTTTGGTTTACATTCATAATAAGGAGGGGGTAGAAAACTCGACCATACCGGATAATCATGATTTATGTAGTGATTTGCACTTTCTTCTAAAGCAATTAAATAACCTCCGCGAACAAATGCAAAAGGTGAAAAACTTGCTTTTCGAAAATAGTATTTTGCTTCCAGTACCATAGGCAAATAACTTTCGGTAAAAAATTCAACTCCAACACCAATTCCTGCTCCAAAATTTTCGGTAAATTGAAAACCGTTTACAGTTAAAAATGAAAAGGGTGCCCTATTTATATTAGAAGTTGATCCAATTAAAAAGCCCAAATCTGTAACATTATAATAGCCCGTAAAAGCGTAGTTGTTGTTTATTCCCTCTTGAATAGCGTCCTTTTCAATCTTTGCATTTAATTTATTAGAACTTGAATCAGGAGTAATATTTTTTGGTTGTTTTCCTTGTGCAGAAAGGTATAAAGTTCCGACGAGGCAAATAAAACAAATTAGAATAATTTTTCTCATACTTATATTTCTTAGATTTTTAATTATACTTTTTGTATTACTATGATGAATAAAAGAAAAACAAGGTTGCGTAGAGAGAAAATAATTTTGATTTTTCTTCTAAATCAACTAAGAAATTAGGGGTGGTTATATATAGAATCAGAGATCTGTATTTTGTATGCAAAAAAATTCCTTGAAGTTTCCGGATAATAAAAGAAATTTTCCAAATAATTTACTTTCTCCCTGATACATTTCATTACAGGATAATCTTGCGAATCTTTTTTGATTATCGCTTGTTTTCGTGAGTTCTGTAAAGCAGTAACTTTAGGCACTAATTATAACAAATATCTTTTACATATTTTTAAAGGGGTAATCCTCATGAAGTAATTTTCTGAAACTGCCATAACGGGAAGTATGTTTACCATATTCGGTGATTTTATCCCCTTTGATCTTGTAAGTGCATTTTTCACCTACAATTCGTGAAAATATTATTTCGTACCTGTTTTGATCAGCATCTATCATCTCAATACGGGCAAAGTTTTTATTCCTGCTGCATTTGAGATTGAAATTACAGATAGGGCAGAAAACATCTGTAATTTCATCATCTTCTAATTCGAGATACGGATGTTTAATTACTTTATAATCTCCTATTTCAGTACTTAAAAATATAAGTCCTTTTCTGGGAGGATTTTTGGCTTTAATAATAAAGACCAGATAACCTCCGATATTTAAAAACCCTTTACACTTTGGACATGAATAGTTGACTTTCATATTTCATCAATTAATGAACATTACTATGTATCTTTACAAAGATACACCGAATTATTCAATTGTACTTTTAGTGCCTAAAGTTTTAGTTTACTTTAAGTACTGATTAGTAACATTAATTGTTTTTATGATTAATGTTACTTGCAGCTTACCCTGCTATCGCATTATTAATCAGGAATGTTGCCGCAAATGCAACGATGGCATATAATTCAGGGAACACGGCGAGTACCATAGTTTTACCGAATACATCGTAACCGGCACCAATACCGGCAATACCGTTTGCCGAGATACCACCCTGTTTGATAGCTGAGATCAATCCTACGAGTCCCAATGCAAATCCTGCAGCAAGTATAGCTATCCCCTGAAGGACAGTTACTTCAGCACCAGGGTCAATTACACCGGAATTCAAAATAATAAAGAAGCCTGCAAAACCATATAGTCCCTGTGTTCCGGGTAATGCTGACAATAACATATAGCTACCAAAAGCTGCATCGTTTTTCTTTAATGCGCCAATGGTTGCATTACCACCAATAGAAACACCAATTGCGCTTCCTACGCCTGCCAGGCCTACCATTAAGCCCAGACCTATGTATGCAAGAATAATACCTGTCATAATTTTTTAGTTTTAAGTTGTTTTAAATTTATTTGAAAATGGTTTATATTTTTTTCCTCCACCGGAAAAACCGGCGTTTTTATAAAATTCAACAAAAGTCAGACGCATCGGATGCACGAATGAACCCAGCGAAGCAATTGCAATATTCATTGAATGTCCCAGTATCAGGAAAATTACACTGAAAATGGGTCCTATAATCGGATTGCTCCCCATTATCTGCATGGCAATATCGTTAATCACAAAGCCAAGAATGGCGCTTGAAACACCCAACGCAAATAGACGAATATATGACAAGACATCACCAAAAATACCGGTAATACCGTATAAATCCCAAATACCTTTGCCAATCCGGCCTAAGATGCTTGCCTTGGGATCACTAAAGAAAACTATCAGGAACAGGCCTGCATATACGAGGATATCACCAATGAATCCACCTATTTCAAGTATTGCCATATCCAAAATTCCAAGTATGAGGATTAACCATCCTATTGAAGACAAGCCGTAAACAAAGCCGTTTTGTTTTATCTGGTTGATTGCCCGGATAATGACTCCTACAAGGATTTGTATTAAACCAATAATCAGTGCAAGCATAAATACCTGATCATTATTTAACATTATATTTCTTAATTTACCCAGATTCTCTATCTCCAACAGGTTGATACCGAAGAATGTACCCGTAAGTATCCCGAAAATGATTGTCCCGATCCCCAGCCATTGTAAAAGTGAAAGAACAGGACGAAATTTTTTGTCAAGTTTAAACTTCAGTAAAGTACCTGCAATGACAAACAAGATACCATAACCTGCATCGCCAAGACAGAATCCAAAGAACATCATAAAAAACGGAGCAAAAAACGGAGTAAGGTCAATTTCCTTGTAATCGGGAAGTGAAAAAAGGCCTCCGATGGGTTCAAAAAGCTCTGCAAACTTGTTGTTCTTTAACAAAACAGGAGGTTTATCATCATTATCCGGTTCAGCAGTAAGATAAACGATTCCTTTGTCGTCTGCGAATTTTTTGACATTTTCTTCCTTAGGGTCAGGAACCCAACCTTCCAAAATCATTAACTTACCCTCTGCTTCTTTTTTGGTATGAATAATTGCTTTTTTAAGGTCTGTTTCGGTTTCTAATTTATTTAGAGTGCTTTCCAGAACATCGTGATATTTTTTAGCATATTCATCATAAGTACTGTTGATATTTTGAATACGCTCTTCCGTTTTTTTCTGATCGGCAACAACCTCTGATAATGAGCGTTCAGGAATATTCAACTCTTCAGCATCAATATCAATCTTTTCGTCGTCTTGACTGATGACAACAAAATATTTTGCTGATTGTAATGTATTGATGATTTCAATGTTGTATTTTTCGTTCCATTCGTCATTAAATTTTTTCTCAGTGCATACAAAGAAGTTAATGTTAAGTCCGGCATCTTTGAGTTTGAGAATAGTATCCTTAGAGTAATCACCCCAGGGACGAACGTTTAGGAGTTCTTTTTTGAGAGCATTCAATTGAAGCTGTAATTGTTCAAGTTCCAACTCCAGTTTATTTATATTTTCAAGTAGATCAATACCTTCCCATTTGTTATCTTTTGCAGGTTCTGATTCAATCTTTCTCTTTTCCAGGAATTTTATTTTGTCCTGAACTTGTTTTACCAGAAATATCTTATCCCGCATTTCATCGTCAAATTCTACATCCCTTTCGATAATATCAATAACACCAAGCTCCTGAAGTTCATCCAGAAAATCCTGATAGTCCTGATGATGAACCAGAAAAGAATATTTTTTCATTGGTATTATCATGCCGGTACCTCCATACTTTCCTGACGGATTTTTATTATTTTTTGAGATGATTTTGAAAGGTTTTCTTCATCTTCCATAAATCTTTTTATTTTCATTATGGCTTCCTGATATCCCGGTATTTGCACTTTTTCATAGAGATTCACCTTTTGAGTTGTTTTTTTACGTGCATGATCCAGTAGATTCATTTTACGAAGAAATACCTCTCCTTCAATTGCTATTTCTGCCAATTCCTTTAAAATGGATATTCCATCTAAATACCATGAAGGTTTGTTGAACAGACTAAACTCCATAATCTTAAAATCAATTCCCTCCAACACAGGTGTTTTTACGCCTGCAATTTTTTTCACAGACATTTTCACGTCCTCTATCTTAATTAGTTCAGGGTCAAATTCCCCCCATAGTGCCACAATCTTGTCATAATCATTGATCCTCGCCACGAGCTTTTTTTCTTGTTCCTTAGCAGAGTTCTTGGCTCTCTTCACTTCCATTCGAAGAGCCGACTCCTTGTTTTTAATTGTCGGTAACGCACGCTCACGAACAGAGAGCTGTTTGTTCATGTCCTGTAAGGAAGTTTTATTATATTGAAATCTGATTGCCATGTTTTAACGGTAAGTATATGAAAAGTAAGCGATTTCGAAGCACAAATATTTCAATTTAGAAGAATGCTCAAACGGGCTACAAACATTAATAACACTACAATTTCTCTTATTTTTTATATACATTGTTAGCCAAAGTTTTTTCTTATGTAATTCAATAAATCTTCATTTCTTTTGTCAATAAAGAGTTTAACTTCCTCTAATTTATCCCAATCTATCCCTTTGTCATTTATTTCATTTTGAGACATTATTGGGGCTTTATTATATTCCTCTATTTTATCTTGAACTGCGTTATTACCTTTTCTCGAATTTGAGGATTTATTATCTAAAACAAGATTACCTAATGAGTGTAAATAATTTTCCTTAAAATCATCATCAAAATGTAAATTTTTACACTTTTGTGCAGTAATATGTTCGATACTTATTTTTCTTCGCTCGTTACTTTCAAAGTAATTGTTGATTGTAAGAATAGGATACCCTTTCTCTTGTCTTAATGAATTTTCGTATTCAAACAAGATATATTTTACCATATTCTTGTTTACCGAATCAAAATAATTTCTGTAAGACAATACATTTGTAAATCGGTTGTTAATGTTCCACCAATTATCTTGAATAGGCCATTTAAAAGCATCGAATAGATTATTGTTATTTCTAATATAGCGATAGAATTTTTCATTTCGATTCTGCAAACCTATAAACGTTGCTTTAAAAGTGAATTTTAAAAGAATTGAGACGAACTCATCAAATCTTACCTTATCATCGTTGTACACTTTCATTAAGAATGGGAAAAATGGATTAACCCTGCCAACCATTACTAATTTATCTAAATGTTCACTTGCTAATGAGTTTTGTTTAATTTCTTTATAAATATCAAAACTCCTTTTTAGTCGTTTTACATAACTTAAAATTTCATTTTTGATAATGTCATCATTGGTAGAATTATCAAATTCTCTATTTATTTTGTTTTTTATGAACTTGTCTGATTTATTGTAATCTTCCGCTTTTGTTTTTTCAAAAGTAATTGTATGGTATCTTAAAACATCATTTTCGTTAATAGAATTTTGCTCAATAATTCTATAAATTGAAGAAAAATTACCTTGAATATCATTAATTGGTTGTTCAAAGTCTTTAAGTTTTAGAGAACTTATTTTATACATTAAAAAACTTTTAATTCCTTCAAGATTTGTTAATCCTCTCCCTCTATCATTTAGTAATTCAAAGATTTGAGTAGCGTCTGAAATTTTATTAACGATATATAAAATTATCTCAGCATTTATTAATGTTTCGTATATATGTTCTAATTTTTCTGTGCTTAGTTTTTTTAGTTCCGCGTGAAAAAAAGATTTTGAAAAGAGTAAGTTCTTTTGTGAAGGTGTTTCTGTGCTATCTATATCTTCATCATCGATTAGATTGTGTAAAAATGTATCATCGTCATTATCAAGTTCTAATTTGTAAACCCCATCTCTATCTTTTATATATTTATAAAATGTCTTATTAGAAACTTTCTGAGACCCTTTTCCTAAAATTTCAATCAATTCCTTTTGAAATAAAATTATTGTTGTTAATCTCTGTTGACCATCAACAATATCAACGATTTCATATTCACCTCTATTAGATTGTTGGTGAAATAAAAATGTACCTAAGAAATATTCTTTATCTCCTCTATGATTTATTAGGTCATCTAAAAAATCTGCTAAATTTTCTTTTTGCCAAGTGTACGCTCGTTGATATTTTGGAACATTGAAGATTTTGTCTCCATTAAAAAGTTCAAATATTTTACTGCTTCCAGATTGCATATTATTTTCCTATTTTATAAAGTTGAAGAACTCTGAATTTTATTATTAAAGTTGCATTTCGCAATTATATTAATTATTCCAATATTCATCAACAAACTCTTTCTTAATACCTACTTCTTCTGGTTTAAAGTATTTCCTGAATAATTCCCATGCGGTATCCAGCATCTTATCAATATCTATATTCACATCTATAGCCAACAGACTGTTTGAGTATTCCTTGGCAAATTCTAATGTACGTTCATCATATTCAGTAAGGTCAAAGCCATTTTCCAGCTTAGTCCTGGCATTTGCAGCATCAGCATATAATCTAATGGCAGCATTCATCACCTGTGCATGATCTTCCCTTGTCTGTTTACCAATGACGAGTTGTTTCAATCTTGAAAGGCTTCTGAACGGATCAATAATGACTTTTCCAATATCGGTATCCCTTCTTAAAAACAACTGACCTTCGGTAATATATCCTGTATTATCGGGAATGGCATGAGTGATATCGCCACCTGATAATGTTGTTACAGCGATGATAGTGATGGATCCTCCTGATGGGAATTGAACCGCTTTCTCATATATCTTAGCAAGATCACTATATAAAGAACCCGGCATACTGTCTTTTGAAGGTATCTGGTCCATACGGTTCGATACAATACTCAAGGCATCAGCATAAAGTGTCATGTCGGTCAAAAGCACCAGTACTTTTTCATTTTTATCATAAGCAAAATATTCTGCCGCTGTCAGTGCCATGTCAGGCACAAGGAGTCTTTCCACCGGTGGGTCTTCTGTAGTATTTACAAAGCTAATGATCCGATCTAAAGCACCGGCATTATCAAAAATATTTTTATAAAAAAGATAATCATCATTGGTTAGTCCCATTCCTCCCAGTATGATCTTATCAACTTCAGCACGAAGTGCCACCATAGCCATCACCTGGTTAAAAGGTTGGTTTGAGTCGGTAAAAAATGGGATCTTTTGGCCTGTAACAATAGTGTTATTAAGGTCGATACCTGCAATACCAGTGGCAATAAGTTTAGAAGGCTGTTCCCTTTTCACTGGATTAACAGAAGGCCCGCCGATCTCCCTTTCTTCACCATCAATGGCTGGGCCACCATCAATCGCTTCTCCGTAAGCATTGAAAAAGCGTCCTGCAAGTTCATCGCTCACATTTAGCATTGGCGGTTTACCGAGGAATACTACCTCAGCGTTTGTTGGCACACCCTCGGTGCCTGAAAAAATCTGTAATGTAACTTCATCACCCAATATTTTTACTACCTGTGCTAAACGACCGTTAACAATCGCCATTTCTTCATATCCAACATCGGTGGCATGAAGTGAACAAGTGGCTTTAGTTACCTTGGATAGTTTTGTGTATATTTTTTGAAATGCCTTTGTTTCCATTATTTTTTTCTTTCAAGAATGACTGTTTCTAATTCTTTTTCAAAATTATTAAACTCAATAGATTGAAATTCAGAATAATTCATCTGTTTGTACAGATTTATGATCCTTTTAAAATAGGGATTAATATCTTCAAAGGATTCAAATTTAAAGTCGGTTTCACAGAGCTTCAACACATTGTAAAGCATGTATTTCTGTCGCTCAACAGATGTGGAGGAATCAATCTTGTCAAATGCATCCTGTTGCAGGATAATGAAATCAATCACTTCTGATTTCCAGTATCTGAGGTGATAATCAATAGGTACGCCATCATCACCCAGAATGTTTATCTGTTCATAAGCCTCTCTTCCTCTAAGCAAGATATCTTTTGCAATGATAACATTTTCAAGCCAATCCTCACCGAAATACTTTTTCAGATACTCATGAACTTCATCGTATTCAAGATATTTAGAGTAGCTTTCAATTGGATCAACAGCAGGATATCGTTTACTGTCGGCTCTTTGTTGCGACAGAGCATAGAAACATCTCGCCACTTTTTTGGTGGACTCCGTTACTGGTTCTTTCAGGTTTCCACCGGCAGGAGATACTGTTCCTATAAAAGTAATTGAACCTGTTTTGCCGTTATTAAGGTAAACAAAACCTGCTCTGGAGTAAAAGTTAGAAATGATTGCCGGCAGATCCATTGGGAATGCATCAGGCCCCGGCAGTTCTTCCATTCTGTTTGACATCTCTCTTAAAGCTTGTGCCCAGCGGGATGTAGAGTCAGCTAAAAGCAAGACTTTATGGCCCATTGAGCGGTAATATTCAGCGATAGTCATTGCAGTATAAACCGAAGCTTCACGTGCTGCAACAGGCATATTGGAAGTGTTTGCAATAATTGTTGTCCTTTCTTTTAACTTTCTGCCTGTCCTGGGATCTTCCAGTTCCGGAAATTCTTTAAATATTTCTACAACCTCGTTGGCACGTTCGCCACAGGCAGCTACTATTACCATGTCTGCTTCAGCTTGTTTGGCGATGGCATGTTGAAGAACGGTTTTGCCGCATCCGAAAGGCCCGGGAATAAAGCCGGTTCCTCCCTCCGTAATAGGATTCAAGGTATCCATACAGCGAACCCCGGTCTCCAATATTTTATACGGTCTTGGTTTTTCCTTGAATGCCCTTATCGGAATCTTAACAGGCCATTTTTGCATCATAGTTACCTCAATATCTTTACCTTTACTGTCGGTGAGGATGGCAATGGTTTTATTGATCTTGTAATCGCCTTTAGATACAATGCTTTTAATTGTGTATGTTTCTTTTAAACGAAATGGTACCATTATTTTATGAGACATCCAGTTCTCTTTTACCTCACCAAGCCAATCGCCTGCGGTAACCTTATCATTAGGTTTTACCAAAGGTTTGAAACCCCAAATAGTATCATGGTCCAATGGAAAAGTATATTCACCTCTGTTAAGGAACACATCCTGCATTTTGTCTAAGTCGTTCTGAAGTCCGTCATAGTTTTTCGACAAAATGCCAGGCCCTAAAGTAACTTCAAGCATTTGTCCCGAAAACTCAACATCAACGCCAATTTTCAGTCCTCTTGTACTTTCAAATACTTGCACATAGACGGATTTTCCCATCACTTTTATAACCTCTGCCATTAGCTGGACACCTTCCATTTGAATATAACAAATCTCGTTTTGGTGAACGGGCCCATCTACTTCAACATAAACCAGGTTGGCAATTATACCTGTTACTTTTCCCTTCGTTTTATTTTCGTCTTTCATATATATTAAATTCGATTGGAAATTTGTAAGTTGTTTTCAAATCGTATAAAAACTTTTTAAATAATTCTTTTCCTGTCTCTTTATCCAGTTCCATCCAACGGTTTAAAACAATAAGTTTAATCATAAAACTCAAGACCGCTTCAATTGAGAAATAATGGAATGTGGTGAGTTCATCAAGATAATTCCATTTAAGTAAGTCAATATTTTTTTCCCTGTCAAACAGGTTTTTATTTTCAATAATACTGATCAGCTTTTCAATATAATCAACTTCGCTGCTTAATCCAAAATCTCTGGCATGGCTTTTTTTCAATGTTTCTACAATATCACCATCTCCTATAAGGTTATCATCCATTGATAATTGATGTTTTTTGCAATTATAGGCCGTTAAAACATTTTTCAAGGTTTTTTCAAAGCTGAACCAGTCTTTTAGGAACGGATTGCTGACATTCTGTACATAATCCAAATATAGTTGTGTCAATTGATTTTCCCACGATTGTTCATTTTCCGTACCGCCTGATGCTTTGAAATCTTCAATAAATACTTTTAAATACTCTTCGATAAATTCAGGCTCTTTGATTTCCACTTCCAACTCATCCCTGGTGTATTTTCCTAATGAATTGTATGGTTTGTCATTTTTAAGTAAAAGATTTAAAAGATTAACATTATCATAAGAAAGGAATAACAATTCAATCAGTTTATAATCATCCTTATGCAGGGTATCCTGAAGTTCATTTTTGAATTCCGAAAGCGTAAATGATATTTTACGCTGATCCATAACGATATCAGGCAATCCGGCAATTAGGCAATAATAATTTCTTTGTATCCTATTCATTACCTTCATAAAGCAGTTTGCTGGTGCGTGGACGCAAATATGATTTTATAAAGTTGGAAAAATCTTCATCCGTAAAGCTGATCATAAAACTACCGCCTTTTGGAGCAATTTTAAAACCGCTTGTTAGCGTATCATCTGCTTTTACTTCTAATCCGTTTTTAAGCAGTTCTTGCTGTTTTTGAAGGAAGTAATTTTCGATTTCCGTCTTATCTTTTTCAGGCAACATAAGCAAAAATCCGGTACTTCCGGTATCAACAGATGACCAATTTCTGATTAATATTTCAATGATCTTTTTAATAAAGCCTTTATCTTGAAATGCATCTTTTACAGGTTTATCAACTAACTTCAATGTAATGAGATCAGTGATCTTCTGCTTAATAGCACTGACCGATTGATTAGTTGACAGTTTTAGTTCCGCCAAAACATTCTTACGAATTTCATCTGCCCGTGCTTCTGCCTGTTCTACTACTTTACCTGCTTCTTTTTTAGCTTCTTCAATTATTTTAGCAGCTTCATTTTTTGCCTTCTCTTTTATTTCCTTACTTTCTCCTTCAGCCTTGAGAACACCTTCCGAATAAATTTTATTGGTTAATTCCTGAAGTTTGTTTTCCATAATGAATTAGAATAATTATGTGTTAATTTATAAACGCGGTAAAAGTAATATTTTTATTAAAAACTATACAAATTTATTTTACAAAAGCACAAGATTTTAGTCTAATCGGTGTCAAAATGATAAAATTGAAAATATATTGAGCGATAAAGAACTTCTTGATAGAATCCGAAATAAAGACCAGGATGCATTTAAACATCTTGTTGGTAATTATAATTCGCTGGTGTTGAATACATGCAATAGCTTTTTGCATAATTTTGAGGATGCACAAGATATTAGTCAGGAGGTTTTCATCGAAGTTTATAAATCAATTGAAAAATTCAGGGGGGAATCGAAAATCTCAACCTGGCTTTATAGAATTTCTGTAAATAAATCATTAAACCATATCAGGAAAAACAAAAGAAATTCAATATTTCAAAGCATTGAATCAATTGTTTGGAGTCAAAAAAATAATATTGACAATCTATCTGAAATAGGTGAAAGTGAGAATGATTCAGAAACAAACAAAAGAAGTAAAATTTTATATAAAGCAATAAATTCTTTGCCTCAAAATCAGAGAATTGCATTTACATTAAGTAAACTCGAAAGCATGAAATATAAAAAAATTTCGGAGGTTATGAATGTTTCAATATCATCGGTTGAATCCTTGATGTTTAGGGCAAAAAAGAATTTGCAAAAGAAATTGATTAATATTTATAAAGAAAGTTGAAAGCTTTCCACAAGTATTTTTTGTTTAGGGTGTCATAATTAAAAAAGTATTAAAAAATGAAATGTTCGGAAGTACAAAAAAAATTGATTTTTTACATTGAAAAGGAATTAGGTAACACTTCAACAAATGAAATTGAAAGCCACCTCAAGGAATGTAAGAAATGTAATTTGCTTTATAACGAAATGAGTAAAACATTAGGAATTCTGGATAACATGGAGCAATTAAAGCCAAATCCATTTTTTTATACACGCTTAAACGAAAAGATAAAAGATATTGATAATAAAGAAAGTGGAATTCTTTTTAGTCCTTCGTTCATTAAAATTTTACAACCGATAGCAATCAGTCTGGTTTTGGTAGTAAGCCTTGTTTTAGGAATCATTATTGGAAATGAGTTTAGTAAAAACTCATATTTTTCAGATAATAGTATTGAATCGAATTTACAAATTTATTCAGACAATTTTTATTTGAATGAAATAGATGAGGAATCTTTTGAGAATTTTTTAATTACCGGTAAAAATGAATAACATGAACTATTTTACAAAAAAAAGATTGGTAGTATTATTAATAGTTTTCTTATTGATAATTAATGTTGCAGCAATTTCTACAATAATATTTCATAGATATTTTATACCCGATCATGTTTTACAGGGAAATAAATTTGAAAACCCTGTCGGATATATGAGAAAGACTATCAATTTGGATTCAAAGCAGGAAAAGATATTCAGGAAATTAAATTCTGATTATCGAAAAAAATCTGCAGAAACTCTTGAAATGTTAAAAATAAAGAGAGTAGAAATGCTTGAAGAGATTTCATGCCCAGAACCTAATATAGAAAAATTAGATGAAATCGCTAATGAAATTGGAGTTTTACACGCAGATTTAAAGAAACTTACGATAAGGAATTTTTTAGAAATGAAGAATAATTGCATGCCTGAGCAACAGCAAAAATTCAAAAAAATGTATCGAAGAATGTTGATGGGAAAGGGCCATGAAATTGATACTATGGACAGGAAACATAAAAATAGTCAGGGACATGGAAAGCAAAGTCGAAGCCAGAGAAAAAAATCATGGTAAAATATATAAATTAATTTAATAAATAATAAATACTTAAAATGATGAAAATGAAAAAAATGTTAATTGCAGTAATAGTAGCAGCTACTTTTATTGCCGGAACCACCTCAGGTTTATTTGCACAGCAAGGACATGGTCAAAGAAAAACGGATGGAAAAGAATGTCATCAGAAATTTGATGGCGATGGCCATGGGATGAAATGTAATAAATTACCCGGTATAACTGAAGAACAAAAACAAAAAATCAGGGATTTAAAAACAGCCAATTTAAAACCACGAACTCAATTGAAGAATCAAATAGCGGAAAAACGAGCACGTTTGAATACACTCCAGGCCGGAGATGAAGTTGATATGAAGACTATCAACAAAACAATTGATGAAATGACGGCCTTGCGTGCTGAAATGCAAAAAAACATGGTTGCTTTGCATCAGGATATTAGAAAACTTTTAACCGATGAACAAAGAGCAATTTATGATTCTCACAAAGGAAAAAGAAAAAGTGGCCACAAGAATTGTGGTAAACAAATGAAGAAAGATGGTAAAAGATCAGGGACGAACTGGTAAAATCCCCGCTTCTGATCCTGTCACTCTTTACGATGGAGATCATAGAAAACAGGCCAAAATTTAATACAAATTTTGGCCTGTTTTTTTATAAGTTTCTTTTGTTGAAAAAAAACAGTTTTACTCGATAGTAAATTTTTTACTTGCCAATACATCTCCTTTTTCTGAAACTACATCGACACGCCATTGACCAACAGCAAACGTTACTATTTTTTTTGAACTCCATGTGCGCCATGTTTTATCTTTCACATCAAGCTTGATTTTTGCCATCTCTTTGTCTTTATAATACCAAACCTGTGAAATACTACATTGTTTTTCAGCTCCGGTAATATTTGAGAAACAGTACAATTTTCCAACATCTTTCGAAAAAGTTGAATCTACCCCAACGGGTTGGCGGTCTTCTATTGAAGTGCAAATTACTAACTTTTCAATAGTTAAATTATTAGCCTCCTGTGCAGAAAGCAAAGAAGTGAAAAGCATTGATAAAAGAAAAATTAATGATAGTTTTTTCATATGGATTTTTTTTAAGGTTAATTATTTCGTGAAGTTACAAATTTTTAATAATAAGGATTAAATTATTTATTAATGTCTTATTTGTTTGACAAAAACTGATTAAAAATCACTCCACCTGAATTATCTTTACTTGCTCCTGTTACTGACTTTAGGCAATTTATTTCTCCCCGCATTTTTAATACTCCCAGAAAGGCAAAGATCATAGCTTCTTTGAAATCAATAATTGTCCTTTCGGGAATATGAATTCTATGATTAGTTTGAGCTTTGATTCGACTGATCATAAAATCGTTATATGCTCCACCACCACTTATTAATAATTTCTTACTTTTTGTGTGAGAAATTGCTTTGGAAATTTGTATGGCAAAATGCTCAGAAACAGTTCGTAATTTATCTGCAGGAGGAATTTTGAACTTTTTCAAAACAGGTTCGAAATATTTAATTACCCACTCTTTACCGAGAGATTTTGGATTTTTTTGTTTATAAAAATTAAGATCATCTAATTCTGATAAAAGCTGTGGATTTAAATTTCCGCTTTTGGCAATTTTACCTTTGTCATCAAAAGAAAGATTAAGTTCAGAGGCAATTTTATTTAATACAATATTTAACGGGCAAATGTCAAAAGCAATTCTCTCGTTAAGTTCATTATCAAATGAAATATTTGCAAAACCACCGAGATTTAAGCAATAATCGTATTGAGAAAAAAGAAGTTTATCACCAATTGGAACTAAAGGTGCTCCCTGTCCGCCTAATTTTACATCGAGGCTTCTGAAATCGCAAATAACAGTAAGTTTTGTTTTAGCTGCTATTGCTACACCATCACCAATTTGAAATGTTATCTTTTCTTCAGGTCGATGAAAGATAGTATGCCCGTGAGAGGCAATGAAATCGGGTTTTAATTTATTGCTTGCAAGAAAATTATTTACAAGATCACCAAGAAAATGTCCATATTCGGAATGAGTTTTTACAAAGCTATAAGCGTCTTTAAGATGAAGTAAGCTTAATTTTTCTTTCCATATTTTATCATAATCGAAAGTTTGAGCTTTTACAATTTCGAAATTCCATTTATTAGCTTTTTCCTGAAAAACACAATATGCAATATCAACACCATCAAGTGAAGTACCTGACATTATACCTAATGTGTTATATTTTTTCATATATTTATTGACTGACTGTCAAAGATTTTCGTTTTGTCATGGTTTTCGGCTGCGCCATCGAAAATCCCGCCAAAACTATTTTCGCTATTCTATTTAACCCCGACCTAAAGGACGGGGCTACTTTTTTTCCTTTATAATCAAGCTCCTGTATGTCAAACTTGCCTTGCCATGGTTGTTCTATAAAACCTCAACCAATGGCTCTAATTTTATTCCTCTCGAACCTTTAATTAAAATTGTTGCATCTTCTAAACGATTGGTTTTAAACCATTGCAATGCTTCTTCGGTTTTATGAAAAGTTTTGTGCTTAGTGTTTTTGTTTGCTTGGTTGAATTCATTCCCGATTAAAAAGACATTATTAAAACCTAATTTCTGAATAAACTCTAAAATATTTCGATGTTCAGGGAAACTTTCGCTTCCGAGTTCAAGCATGTCTCCGATAATTAAAATTTTATTTTTATAATTTAATTCAGCGAAATTGCGGATTGCGGCTTCCATGCTTGACGGATTGGCATTATAGGCGTCAAGTAAAATTTTATTTTTCCCGGTATTAATAAATTGTGAGCGATTATCTTTTGGGATAAATTCTTCAATAGCTCTAACAATATTCTCAATTTTAATATTAAAATAATCTCCCACACAAACGGCTGTAAGAATGTTTTCAAAATTGTATTTCCCCGGTAGATTTGATTTTATTGAAACATCTCCAAACTTACTATCCCAGAGAATTTCAACATAAGGATCACAGGCAATGAGTTTTGCCTGGCAATCTGAATTTTCACTTGTTCCGTAAGTGATCGTTTGCAGGTATTTAGTAAGTTGTTTGAGGATTTTATTATCATTGTTTACAAATATTAAACCCTCAGTTTTTGATATAAATTTATATAATTCGCTTTTTGCTTTGATGATTCCTTCGATACTTCCAAAGCCTTCGAGGTGAGCCTTTCCTATATTTGTTATTATTCCAAAATCAGGGCGTGAAATATTGCATAATTCAGAAATTTCACCAATATGATTTGCCCCCATTTCAATAATTGCAATTTCTGTTTCTTTCGAAATACCAAGAACAGTCAAGGGAACACCAATGTGATTGTTGAGATTTCCTGAAGTTGCCACAACTTTGTATTTCTGCTTCAAAACTGCAGCTATCAGTTCTTTTGTTGTTGTTTTTCCGTTTGTACCCGTAATTCCGATTACCGGAAGATTAAGTTTTTTTCGATGATATCCTGCTAATTGCTGAAATGTTTCGAGAACATTTTCGACAAGTAGAAACCTATCGCTATTTTTGTAAACTTCTTCATCAATTACTGCGTATTCTGCTCCATTTTGTATTGCAGACTCAGCAAATTTATTTCCATTAAAATTCTCTCCTTTTAAAGCAAAAAAAATGGAATTGGGTTTTATATTTCTTGAATCAGAACAAATTACAGAATGTTGACAAAATAGTTTATAAAGATTTTCGATTGAGGTGAACATTTTTTTTATTCAAAATTAGAAGTCGGAAGTCCGAAGCAGGGAGTCGGAAAATCGTGAGTCTAATGTCTTCCTTTAAAGAAAAAACCTCGAATATTTAAAAATAACCGAGGCTTTTCAATATTTTTCAATTTATTATCTATTTAGTTCTTGTACCAAAACTCAGTGTTTGGCGTTTTCTTGCGAACACTATTTTGATTTTTTTGCAGGTATTGGATTACCAACCCTACTCATTGCACATCGGAAACCAATATAATCGGCAGCTTGATTTTGATCTAAAAACCTTCTAGCTCCTGGGCTTAAATAATAAGCTCTGTCTTTCCAAGAACCACCTTTATAAACTCTTGCTTCATCATTTATCAGAGTTGTTTCTTTATAGTCATACATAAATTTCGTTGTGCTATCTTGATTATTGTCATTCCAAAAAGCGTTATCAATAATTGTTTTGTGGTCTCCATCAAGATAGTTAATGTTGTTAGCTTCACGATAGTTTCTTCTGTCTGGATCGTTTTTGGGATCAATATTATCATATCTCATACGCCCCAGACTATCTTTTTCCATAAGATTATCTTCAAAGTCGAGGGCTTTATTTTTAAAAACATTTCCACGGAAAGGACTGTAGTCACTCATATCCTGAGTTGACATCGGACGATAAACATCAAGTACCCACTCACTAACATTACCTGCCATATTATATAAACCATAATCGTTTGGCCAATAAGAACCGACAGGAGCAGGAATATCCGCACCATCGTTTAATGAACTTGCAACACCCATATAATCTCCGCGGCCTCTTTTGAAATTAGCCATAAACTGTCCATAGTATTTTTTCTCATCCGAACGGGTATAAGTTCCACTCCAGGGGTAAGTTTTACGTTCAACAACACGTTCATAAAGTGTGTTTCCAATCAAACCTAAAGCAGCATATTCCCATTCTGCTTCAGTTGGGAGGCGATATTTTGGAAGCATAATTCCATCTTCCATTTTTGCTGCTCTTATGCCAGTTCCCGAAGGATTAAGATCGGCTATTTGCTTTTTTCCTTCAAGTCCTACATATTGTCCTGATAAATAAGCATCAGTATTGAAATTGTTTTCGTCTTTTTGATCGGGGTCCATTTCAAGAATACCTTGTTCAATCAAAAGCATTTCGTTAACTCTGTCGGTACGCCATGCACAATAATCATTTGCCTGAACCCATGAAACCCCTACAACCGGATAATCGTGATATGCCGGATGTCGTAGGTATAATTCAACTAAAGGTTCGTTATAAGCCAATTCATCCCGCCATGCATTTGTGTCAGGTAAAGCATTGCGATATACATTAGGATGATTTTCGCCAAAAACCCTGTTTAACCAGTATAAATACTCAAGATAATCAAGATTGCTGACTTCTGTTTCGTCGATGTAAAATGTTGGTACGGTAATCCTGCGAGGAGCATTATTCCAGTCGAACAGAAGATCCTGAATTGTACTTCCCATCACGAAAGTTCCACCTTCAATTAATACAAGGCCAGGGCCGGTCTTTTGTTCAACATTTTTTGAAACATCAAATCCTCCGCTTTTTTGATTATTGTAATCCCATCCTGTGGTTCCAGATTTTTTTCCGCCTCCGCATGATGTTAATAATACAACAGAAATCACTAAAAATAGTGTAGTAACGATTTTGTTGAATCTAAACATGTTTGTTTTTTTTATTACCATTTTTATTTTGATATTTAAACCTATTAACTAAAATGATGGGCATTTTATTGCTTCATATCTATTAATTTTTTTGTTGCAATTAAAATGCCATGTAAAAGATATTTCATGTGAACCACCAGCAACCCTATTTATCTTAGATACAGCGTAGTCATAACTATACCCAAAATTGAACTTATTATATCGTAAACCTATTAATGCTGTCATAGCATTTGGATTTTCAAAAGCATGTCTGTACCACGCACCAAAAACAAAAGGATAAAGATTGAAATAAACACCTAAGTTTAATTGTTGAAAATCATCTTGTTTTTGATATAAAATATTAGGTGAAACCGAAGTTTGCCTATATTCGTTTTTGCTTCTTTTGTAGTGAGATGGGTTTAGATAAAACCTTGCTCCGGCATGAGCCGTATATTTTATATCCAATTTTGAATCTTCAGTTTTATAAAAACTAATATTTGGCTGAGTTAAATGATGGGCAGCAAAACCTGCAAAAATTTTATCATTTATTCCAAACAAAATTCCTGTAGCAAAATCGGCAAAACCAAAGCTCAAATTATCAGGAATTTTTTCTGTTGAGCCAAAATTTGGATCCGATGGATCAACCTCACTTCCAAATACAAGTTTTTCCCAGTCTAATTGTTTATTATAATAACCACCCTGTAAAGCAACATTTATATTTAAGTTTTTATTGACTTTAAGTTTGTAAGAATAAGTTCCGCTTATAGTACTTGTGTTTAGAATTCCGTCACCGGCAACATCATAATTCATTATAATTCCTAAACCTCCTGATAATTTTTCAACAAATTGATCATAGGAAACACTATACGTAATAAAGGAATTATTAATGCCGGGCCATTGATTATTATAATTCAGAGATAATCGGCCACAGTCACTTGAACCTGCCATTGCCGGATTCAAATAAACCGGATTAGCATAAAACTGTGAAAAACCAGGGTCTTGAGAATATACTGAATTCATAATAAAAAATATAGAAATTATCATTAAAGTCAATAATTTCTTTTTCATGTTTACTAGTGCAATAATTTGCAAGAATTTTTTTGCAGGCAATATTACAAATAATTTCATTAACAATATTAGCCCTTCCAGAGCGTTTAAGGATTGATTTAATATTAAGTAGTTTTTATTCAATATCCGGAATTGTTAAATCATGCTTAATTAATTACGTTAAAATTATTTGTTTTATTATATAATGATTCAAATTTATGAAGTGGAAAATTCCAATTATATATATTCTAATAGCTGTTTTACCTTTTTTTGCAATTTCTCAGGTAAAGAACAATTTGAAATTAATCGAATGGACAGGCATTGAAAGTAATTATTATTCACCTGAGAATTCTTATGAACGAATATCTTTTTCCGGTGCTGTTTACAATCCCGAAACAAGTATTTTGCCTTCTTATTTTGAAAGAGTTTTATTGAATTCAGTAAATGATGAAATTGAGGTTTCGTTGAGAAATAAGATTTTTGAAGAGGCAAATACTGAAGAAGTCAGATTATTGCAAGACGCAAATTATTCTGATAATGAAATTCAAATTTCTACATCTCTCGCAGTGGAGCGAAAAATACCTTATGCCTGTATTTTTTTTATACCGATAAGAAAAAATTCTTTAACCGGAAAATTCGAAAAGCTTGTTTCGTTCACATTAAATGTCAAAATTACTGAAAATCTTAGCCCTGTATTAAAAGCAGGCTCAAGAATATATCCTGATAATTCGGTGCTTGCAACAGGTGATTGGTATAAACTCGGAGTTGGATCTTCGGGCATGTATAAAATTACTTATGAGGTTTTATCAAGTATGGGAATAAATCCGGGTTCAGTTAATCCTAAAAACATTAAAATTTTCGGTAATGGGGGAGGTATGCTTCCGGAAGATAATAGTGTGTTCAGATATAATGATTTGCAGGAAAATGCAATCATTGTTGTAGGTGAAGATGATGGCAGCTTTGATCCTAATGATTATATTTTGTTTTATGCCGAATCTTCCGATGAGTGGATTTTTAATAAAAATATACCTAAAAAAAGGTTTGATCATGAAGTTAATCTTTACTCCGATTTGAATTATTATTTTCTTACGATTGGTAATGAGGTTGGAAAACGTATTACAATGCAACAGCAATCCACTTTACCTTATACTGATCAGGTAGATGAATTTATGGATTATCAGGCTCATGAAATTGAAGAATATAATCTGATTAAGTCGGGAAAAGATTGGCTTGGTGAAAAATTTGACAATATTAATGAGTATGAGTTTACTTTCAATTTTCCAAATATCATTAATAATACTGAAATTAGTTTGCTATATCGAGTCGTGGCAAGATCGAAAGAAAAAAGTTATTTTAAAATATTTGCAAATGGAAATTTGGTTGAGGGAGAGAAGACGGTTAACTCTATTTCGGATGCACCTTTTAGCATTTATGCTCATCAAGTATCCGGTTCAGATAGTTTTTTTTCCTCAAGCTCTAATAATACAATAAGAATTACTTATAGAAAAACGACAACTCCAGCCGAAGGTTGGCTTGATTACCTTCAACTTAATGCAAAAAGAAATTTGATTTTCACAGGCGGTCAAATGAGTTTTCGGAATCTTGATTGCATAGGAAATAATAATGTTACGGAATTTATTTTAAAGAATGCTACCCAATCCGTAAAAGTCCTTAATATTACTGACCCTCTTGAACCTAAAATGATAAATACTTCCTCTTCCGGGAATAATTTAGTGTTTAAACTTTCCACCGATTCGCTTTTGCAATTTATTGCTTACGACGGCTCATCATATTTTTCAATTGCTAATTTTGAAAAAATCGAAAATCAAAATCTGCATGCCCTTGGAAACATAGATATGCTCATTATTCATCCTCAGGAATTTCTTTCTCAGGCTGAACGATTAGCTCAATTACATAGGAATATTGACAATTACGATGTTTATATTGTTACACCACAAAAAATTTATACCGAATTTTCGTCAGGAAGGCAAGATGTTACAGCCATTAAAGATTTTATTAAAATGTTTTACGACAGGGCAGCGCAGGGCGATGAAATAAAATATGTAATATTTTTTGGTGATGCTTCTTATGATTATAAAGATCGGATAGCTGACAATACTAATTTGGTTCCAACCTGGGAAACCAGAGAATCATTACGGCCTATTCAATCAATTGCATCGGATGATTATTTTGCATTTCTTGATGATAATGAAGGAACCGATACAGGTACTAATTATCTTGATGTTTCAATTGGCCGTTTTCCTTTGGATGATATTGATGATATTGAAAAAGTAGTTGATAAAACAGAAATGTATATCACGAACAGTCAACAAAATATGGGCGACTGGCGAAATGTTGCTTGTTTTGTTGCCGATGACGAGGATTTTAATAAGCATGTAACCTCTTCTGAAGAGGTTTCAAATTATTTGTCAAGTTTGAATAAAAATATAAATATTGATAAAATATATTTAGATGCTTATCCGCAGGTTTCTACTCCAGGAGGAGAACGTTATCCCGAAGTTACGAATGCAATTAATAATCGAATGGAAAAAGGTAATTTGATTATGAATTACATGGGACATGGCGGTGAAGTAGGTTGGGCACACGAAAGAGTTTTAAATGTTTCAGATATTATAAATTGGAAAAACATAGACAAATTATCTGTTTTTATTACGGCTACTTGTGAATTTAGCAGATATGATGACCCTGAGCGTGTTTCAGCCGGTGAATTGGTAATTAATAATCCTGATGGTGGGGCAGTTGCGATGTTCACAACAGCAAGGCCTACAAGTATTACCGCAAATACAACCATTAATATGGCATTTTTTAAATATGCATTTGACACTCAAAACGGCACTTATGTTAACTTTGGAGATATTATGCGTCATGCAAAAAATGATAGTGGAGTCTCAAATACTGATAAGATGTATGTTTTGTTTGGTGATCCGGCAATTGGATTTGCTTTACCGAAATATTCAATTAAAACTTCAAAGATAAATACCGGTTCAATCACCGATATTCCCGATACTTTAAAAGCATTATCCAAAATGTCGGTCGAAGGAAGCATTTATGATAATAATGGTAATAAATTAGAAAATTATTCAGGCATTCTCCATCCGATTGTTTATGATAAACCGACTGAAATAAGAACACTTGGACAGGGTAGCGAACAGAAAACTTTTTACCTGCAAAATAGTATTCTTTATAAAGGAAAAGCGGAAATTGAAAATGGTGACTTTAGTTTTTCTTTCGTAGTTCCCAAAGATATTGCTTACAAATATGGTTTTGGCAGAATAAGTTATTATGCTAATAATAATGTTGATACCGATGCCTGTGGATATTATGATAGCATAGTTGTTGGCGGAAATTCTTCAAATATTATTCATGATCTAAATGGCCCGGATATTGTACTTTTTATGAATGATGAGAATTTTGTTTTCGGTGGAATGACCGATCAGGATCCGGTTCTGCTTGCTTTTGTTAACGATTCAACAGGAATAAATACGGTTGGAAGTGGTATTGGACATGATATTGTCGCAATTCTTGATAATAATTCCGAAAATCAAGTTGTTTTGAACGAATATTATGAATCGGATATTAATAGTTATCAAAAGGGAAGAATTGTTTATCAGTTTAGAAATCTTAGTAACGGGCGACACACTTTAAACTTAAAAGTTTGGGATGTTAATAATAATTCTTCAAAAGCATATACTGAATTTATTGTAGCGGAATCTGAAATTATGGCTCTCGAAAATCTGATGAATTATCCTAACCCTTTTAAAGATAAAACATCATTTATTTTTGAACATAATCAAGCAAATAGTGATTTGAACGTTGAAATTCAAATATTTTCACTATCGGGAAAATTAGTTAAAACAATAACTACTAATTTGAACACATCCGGATTCAGGTCGAAGCCTATTGAATGGTATGGCACTTCCGATAATGGTGCTGATGTTGCAAGAGGAATGTATGTTTATAAAGTTAAAGTTTCCGATTTAAATGGAAAAAGTTCTGTAAAAGTTGAAAAACTTGTAATTTTGAAATGAAAAAAGATTGAAGACGGAAGACGGAAATCAGAAGACCCAACTCCTGACTTCCGACTCCCGTCTTCTGACCCAAAAAAAGTTTATAAGATAATAGCATAATGCCAAAAATATTTCAAATAGCCATTTTACTTTTATTAATTCCTGTTTTGGTTTTTTCGCAAGATCTTAATAGAAATATAAAATGGGAAAAGCCTGAAAAATTAATTATTTCAGAAGGCCGATCTATTGAAATATTGTTTTTTGAAAATGCAGTTTTTAAGGATGATGCAGGATTTTTACCATATTATTTCGAAAGATTCAAACTGGATTCAAAAAATACGAAAGTTATATTTGAATTGAATAATATAGTTTTTGATGAACTTACGGAAACAGATATTCTGAAAGATGAAGATGTTGGAAAGATCTCCGATGAAATTATAATTAATTCGGATGTATCAATTGATCGTGGTACACACTTTGCCTGCCTTTCATTTCTTCCGATTCGTAAAAATCCTGTTTCAGGAAAATTTGAAAAAGTCATTTCTTATGAAATTCAAAAAAAATTAATCCATTTTCAAAACAGTAAAAACCCTCAAAAAAGCAGAATTTATGCTGAACATTCGGTTTTGAGTTCAGGCAATTGGTATAAAATTCGAGCTAAGAATTATGGAATTCATAAAATTTCATACAATGATCTAATTTCTATGGGTGTGGATGTTGCTTCCATAAACCCCAATGATTTAAGAATTTATGGGAACGGCACAGGTATGTTACATGAAGCAAACAGTGGGTTCAGAATTGATGATCTTCTTGAAAATACTATTAAAGTTATTGGTGAAGAAGACGGATCGTTTGATGAGGATGATTATATTTTGTTTTATGCCGAATCTCAGGTTAAATGGAATTACAATGAAATTCAGAAAAGATTTGAACATTCTAAAAATATTTACTCTGATTACACATATTATTTTATCACAGCCGATTTAGGCTCCGGAAAACGTATTCAAACTACAGAATCAACTATTGCCGAACCAACTGATTATGTAACTACATTTAGTGATTACACATATCATGAAGAAGATATTGAAAATGTTATCAAATCGGGAAAAGATTGGCTTGGAGAAAGATTTGAGAATCAACTTACTTATGAATTCCCTTTTAATTTCCCAAATATTTGCACTGATGTTGAGGTGTTAGTGAAAATGTATATGGTAGCTCGTTCAATGGACCACAGTTATTTTAAATTCTTTTTGAATGAAGAAGAAAAATATGAAATGAAAATTACTTCCATTGCAAATAGCGATAATACTTATGCCAGATTTTCCGAGAAAAAATTCTCATATTTTCCTGAAGATACTTTAAATGTCATCACCGTGAGCTATGACCATCCAAATTCATCTTCAATTGGTTGGATGGATTATATGTACATTAATTTGCGTCGTCATTTGAAATTTTGTGGAAACCAATTAAGTTTTAGAGATATTAATTCGTTTGGTGATGGAAACATTGCACAATTTAAATTATCAAATGCTTCGGAGCTTGTAAATATTTGGGATGTAAGTCGTATCAACAGTGTTATTGAAATTAATGCCGATTTAATTAATGATTCTCTAATTTTTACCCTTCCAACCGATTCATTGCGCCAATTTATCGCATTCGATGGAAGTTCTTATTATTCACCCGAATTTGTCGAAAAAGTTGAGAACCAGGATTTGCATGCAACCACTAATGCTGATTATATTATAATTTCTCATCCCGATTTTCTCAATGAGGCAAAATGGATAGGCGATTTTCATCTTGAAAAGGATGGTTTATCTTATGTTGTTGCCACTCCTGATCGAATTTATAATGAATTTTCGTCGGGAGCACAGGATATTTCAGCAATTCGTGACTTCGTTAAAATGATTTACGATAAAGCTCCGGAAGATCAAAAACCCAAATACCTTCTTTTATTTGGTGATGGCTCTTATGATTATAAAGACAGGATTGAAATTTTTTCAAATTTCGTTCCAACGTTTCAATCATCGGAATCTTTAAGAATGGTACAATCTTATGTTTGTGATGATTTTTTTGGCCTTCTCGACGATAATGAAGGGCAAAATGCCGACGGCACTTTAGATATAGGTGTTGGCAGGCTTCCTGTTAATTCGGTTGATGAGGCTAATAATGTAATTAACAAAATTCAAATCTATGCATCCGAATCACAGGCTGTTATGGGTGATTGGCGAAATCGGATATGTTTTATTGCTGATGATGAAGGTAAGAATGCATATATTAATCATGCAGAAGAATTGGATAATATTATTCAGGCAGAGCAAGATGTCTTGAATGTTAACAAAATTTACTTAGATGCTTTTCAACAAATAAAAGGGATTTACGGTGAAAGATATCCTGAAGTTAATAAAGCAATAAATGAACAAGTTGAAGAAGGAGCATTTATAATTGATTATATCGGCCATGGTAGCGAAGTGGGATGGTCTGATGAACATGTTCTGGAAATTTCAGATATTATTAATTGGAAAAACATCAACAAACTTCCAATGTTTATGACAGCTACCTGCGAATTTAGCCGATATGATAACCCGGGAATGAAATCGGCCGGAGAAATTATGTTTTTGAGTCCGAATGGAGGAGCCATTGCTTTAATAACAACCACCCGGCTGGCTTTTTCAACTTATAATCAATATGTAAATAAAAGATTTATTAGCAATGTTTATAAAAAAACTGATGGCGAACATTATACAATTGGCGACATTTACAGATTATCAAAAACTCCGCAAAGTACCCATACAAGAAATATTACATTGTTTGGTGACCCTGCCCTGACTTTGGCTTATCCGAAATATGGAATTTCAACCACATTAATAAATAATATCCCTGTTTCGGAATTTAACGACACACTGAAAGCTTTCACTAAAGTTACAATCAATGGAATTATTGAAAATAATGGGCAGAAAATTGAAGATTTCAATGGACAAATTTTTCCGATAGTTTATGATAAACCTACTGTTAATAAAACTCTTGGAAATGATTCACAGAGTTATCCTAAGGAGTTTTTGCTTAGAGATAAAATTTTGTATAAAGGAAATTGTATAGTTACAAATGGCGAATTTTCATTTACTTTTGTTGTACCTGATTATCTTACACCTCAATATGGTTTTGGGCTAATTAGTTATTATGCACATAATGATTATATTGATGTTACGGGATCAGAGCAGACAATAATGATGGGAGGAGTTGATCATTCTGCACCTGTCGATGTTTCCGGCCCCGAAATTTCAATTTATCTCGAAAAATATGATTTTGTTTCCGGTGATATTACATCCAATAGCCCTATAATGTATGTTTCTGTTTTTGATGAAAACGGAATATATCTGTCTGGCAATGGATTTGGAAGAGATATTGTTGCTGTTTTGGATGATGATTACAGACAACAAATAATTTTAAACGAATACTTTAACCCTGACCCTGATTCCTATCAATCGGGAAAAATAGTTTATCCTTTTACAAATTTGTCAAACGGTAAACACAAAATAAATTTTAAGGCATGGGATGTTTGTGGCAATTCTTCTGAAGTGAAAATAGAGTTTTTTGTTGACGAAAATGCCCGGCTGATTTTAAGTCGTGTGACAAATATGCCTAATCCTTTTAAGAATTCAACCGAATTTATTTTTGATCATAATAAATCCTTTAATGATTATGATGTTTGCATCAAAATATTCTCAATTAGAGGACAACTCGTAAAAACCATTAATAAAAATATAAAATCCGCCAATTTTGTAATAGAACCTATTCAATGGAATGGAAGAAACGACAATGGCGAAAAATTGAATAAAGGAATATATATTTATCGAATCCTTGTGCAAAAAAATGATTTTAAAGCCGAACAAACACAAAAACTGATTTTAATGTAAATTTGGTAGATGGGAAATTTGTTGAGAAGTTGAGTGGTTAATTTGTGTTCATCCATAAACTTATAAAAAGACACGAATTTCACAAATTATCACAGCCTACCGCGATTTCTCGGGGAATTAAATTAGTGTAAATCAGTGTAATTATGAAATTGATAATTAAGAAAACTTTATTCACAAAAACTATAATGATGTAGAAAAAATTTCGTACTTCCAACTTTGGACTTCGGACTTCCAACTTCTGACTTCCGGCTTCGGACTTCTGACTTATTAAATTTTTTTCTAAAATTTAAATGCAATATTTAAAAATTAACTTCGTTATTTTGCTATCCCAAAAAAATGAGATATTTATCATATTAAATACATAGAAAATCAATGCTTAATCTTACAAAAATGAATAAAAGAAAATTTAAAATGAATTATAAAATTTTAGTAGTAATCGCTCTGATATTTGCCATGTTTACAGGTCATTCTCAACAAAGCAGTGATTACGTTGGACGCGATCTGAATACAATTACAACAGCAGTTCCATTCTTATTGATAGCCCCCGATGCCAGATCTGGAGCTTTGGGAGATGCCGGTGTGTCTTCAACACCTGATGCAAATTCAATGCACTGGAATCCTGCCAAGTATGCTTTTATTGAAAAACAAATGGGTTTTTCGGTTTCTTATAGCCCCTGGTTAAGGGCTTTGGTGAACGATATTAACCTTGCTTATGTTTCCGGTTATTATCGAATTGATGATCGGCAGGTTGTTGCAGGTTCATTGCTTTATTTTTCACTCGGTGATATCACATTTACCGATGTTACGGGTGGACGAATAGGGGATTACAAACCAAGTGAATTTTCAATTGATGCTACTTACTCAAGAAAACTATCGGAAAAATTATCAGGTGCAATTACAGCTCGTTACATCAATTCAAACCTTACACAAGGACAATATGTTGCAGGAGTTGAAACTCATCCCGGAAATTCTATTGCCGCTGATGTTGCAGTTTACTGGCAAAATGATATTGTTTTGGGCAATATGGAAGGACAATTTGCCTGGGGTATTAACATTTCAAATATAGGGTCAAAAATTTCTTATTCCGATAATGAGATAAAAGAATTTATTCCTACAAATCTTCGTTTAGGGCCTTCTTTAACCCTGGAATTAGACGACTATAATACCATTTCTTTTATGCTCGACATTAATAAACTTTTGGTTCCCACTCCTCCAATTTACAAAACTGATTCAATGGGATTGCCTGAGTACGAAAATGGCAAACTCGTTATTCTTGAAGGCAGAGATCCCGATGTTTCCGTAATTTCAGGTATGTTACAATCATTTTATGATGCTCCCGGTGGATTTAGCGAAGAAATGCGTGAATTTAGCTACTCAATTGGAGCTGAATATTGGTATGATAAGCAATTTGCTTTAAGAGGTGGATTCTTTTATGAAGATAAATCAAAAGGAAATCGTAAATATTTTACACTCGGTGCAGGTTTAAGGTATAATGTGTTTGGATTGGATTTTGCTTATTTGATCCCTCTCGAACAACATAATCCATTGGAAAATACACTTCGTTTTTCTTTGTTGTTTAATTTTGATGCCTTTAATTAGAGTCTGTCCACAGATTACACGGATTAGCACAAATTAAATTTGTGAAAAAATGTGTATAAATTATAAATTATAAATCATCAATCATCAATTATCAATCAGAGTAGGCCAGGGTTACGATGTTCATCGCTTAGCCAAAGGATATGAATTATGGCTTGGTGGAATATTAATACCGCATTCCAAAGGCGCTATCGGCCATTCCGATGCCGATGTTTTGATTCATGCAATTTGCGATGCATTGCTCGGTGCTGCAAACCTGAGAGATATTGGATACCATTTCTCCGATAAATCACTTGAGTATAAAAACATCGATAGTAAAATTTTGCTAAAAAAAGTTGTTGAATTAATTTCTACTAAGGAGTATGAAATAATTAATATCGACTCAACAGTTTGTCTCGAAAATCCAAAACTATCTCAACATATTTCTTTAATGAAAAAAACACTTGCCGAAGTTTTATCAATTCCAGAGGATAGTATTTCAATAAAAGCAACTACTACCGAAAAATTAGGTTTCGTTGGAAAAGAAGAAGGAATTTCGGCTTATGCAGTTGCGTTGATTAGAAGATAGACAAGATACTGGATACAGGATAACAGATTTTGGCCACTGAAGACTACAAACTGAAGACTGGAAATTAGCCCAGACGTTTAGGACTGGGATTTATAGACAAACATTATATTTTTTTGAGTAAGGCGTTTACGCCTCTTTTGATTTGCATGAAAAAGTGTAAACTCTCTCGGTATTTTTATTTTTCAAACAAAGCTTGGGAAATCTAAAAATTATTTTCTTCAAACGCTCAGACAGATTGCTCCCCTTCTTATTCGTAAGGAGGAGCCGGGGGTTGATTACAATAAAAAGACCTTCGAGGTTTTAAAAACCTCGAAGGTCTAAATGATATAGAAATGTTAGTGGCTGAAAAAGTGAAGGCTTGACCTGGAGTCAAGCCTTCACTAAACAAAGCAAACCTTCTTTTTATTGAACCACAATCTTCTTAACCTGACTAAAGTCTTCACCACTAAAGCTTATAAAATAAACCCCGGCGGGAAGTTCTTGAGTTTGACACCTAAATCGTCTATTATGCTGTATGTCAATAATATGAAACAGCTTGAGGAAGAATATAAGTAATTGATTATACGATTACTTACCGGATTTTTTTAGGTTTTCTTGATAAAAGAAATTAGTCTGTAATTTTTTTATCCACCCCCAGCCCCTCCTTTCGGAAAAGGAGGGGAGAGTCGAACTGTCTGATCATTCAAGGAACATTCAAAAAAGAATTAATGATATTTCTTTACAGTCGGGAAGCGAAGCACAGCCCTCCCTTTTTTCAAGACGGTTCACTATATTAATAAAATATTTCCTTTATACCCATATTCCCTTATATCTTTTATACCGATTTCAATGTTTTAATAATTTTTACCCAAAATTTTACGAAAAAAGGCAATGAGTTTTTTCTTATGTGTAAATAATTACATTTTGTTGAACCGAAACTTTTGTAAAACCTTGCTAAATTCTTATCCATTGAGCCTTCGAAATCAAGAGTCAAGGCAGTTTGAGAATTGTTTTTAATAAAACTATCGATCAATAAAGACATAGCTCCGCTTTCTCTTGCCGATTTATTTACACCCGAAAACAGGAAAATTGCTTTCTTATTACTTTGAACAAAAAATGCTCCGGCACATAACTCATTTTGTTCGGTATAAGCTCCATAAACATTTCCACAAGATTTAAAAAGACATAAATACATCAACCTTGACAGAATCTGATAATCTTTATCTTTCAAGGCATTAATATTTTTTCCACGATGTTCCCGAAAAATATTTATTATTTCCTCTGGCCTGACATTTTTAGAAATTGTAATCTTAGATTTAAGGGCTTTTTTAATATTTCGCTTTGTATTTGTTGAATATTTTGCAAAAATATTTTCATAAGAATCAATCAGGTCAAGTTCATGAGTAACTTGCTGAAAACGTTTAAATTCAATATTGTTTGTTTTATTATGGGTATTTAAGTTTATTTCAATAAGTTTAAATTTCGAAGGGATGGCATTTAAAAATTTATCGACAATTTCATCTGAAAGAAAACTCCTTGAAAAAACTCCTAATTGTTGAGTAAAAACAGCTTGGAAAAGATAAAATATTTTATTTTTTTTTCGCCAGGTAAGTGGGAAGATTCGCTCATAATCACCTTCAACAAGAGCTTCCCAATCAGGGCTAACCACATCTAAATACCATGAATAAGCATAAATGATTCCATTAACGGAAAACCTGACACAATCATCCCATTTTCTTTTATCAATTTCATTATGTTTCAAATATTTAATCATGGTTTAAATCTTTAATCATTTCTTCATAAACATTTCTCCATCCTTTCCAGCGTTTATTATCACTTAAAGATTCGTTGTGCCAAATACTTATAAAAGTTCCCTTAACTTTTTTTACTTCTTCAATCAATGATTTAATAATAATTATAGACTCTTTGCCGGAAAGTTGCTTGTAATCTCTTAAAGTTCCGTCCATAAATGCGAAGGGATGAATTCTGAGGTTTGTTTCTATTTCAAGATCAAGGTCATAAAAATAAAACGGATCACAAATACTTGCTCTGAAACCAGGCTCGGAAGCATAACCCATAGTATAATCATCAGTAATATCAAGGTTTAAAAGATTACGATAAGTTGTCGGTAGATTGAGTTTAAGAAAATGTTGCCGACTCTTAGTAATTTCTCTTTTAAGTACCTGGGATAGTTTTTTGACTTCTTTTTTTAGCTTTTCAGGATTTGTGTTTGAACCGAATGACGGATGAATTCCAACCTCGGCATAATCACCAAACGATTTGATCAATTTCTGAAACTTAAAATTATGTACAGAAATATTTTTATCATTTACGCCGTAATCGGCAAAAAGAATGAAATAAATTGGTTTTAATTCATATTTCTTTTGAATCTTAAATTGATAATCATAAGTATCGAAAGGGTCTTTTTTTAGGCCAAAAATAACTTCTGTTCTTTCCAGTATTTCATGAAAATCTAGTTTTAAGATTGATTTATAATATCCGCCAAAACTTCTGAATACACCTTTACATTTATAAGAATAAGCAGCATCAATATCAATGGTAGGGAAAAAAGAAAAGTTTCTGGTTTTTGGTTTAAATTCAGGAAATTTATTTGAAATAATCTTAGCAATTTCTTGAGCATAAATATTTACGAGCGGTTTTTGTAAAAAGCCATTTTTAAAGGCAATGCTTTCTTTTGCTTCAAAACGACTGTATTTATCTCTAACATAAGGAAGATATTCTTCGTAACGACTGACAAGAAAAAAACTTGCAGCAAAAGGATCAAAAGCTAAGGCAGATTTTTTAATATAATTCGGAAAAAATGCTTTAGTGTCTTCAAAATCAATGAATTTTATTTCTTGGCCAACTATCCCAATTTCGAATAATAAATTTGAAGAATAGAAAAATATCTCATCATCGAAGGCTTTTGTTGAGTAATTGATTTTAATTCCTTCAAAAGATTGAAACTCCTCAGAATCAGTTGTTATTTCAAATTCAGTTCCTATCAGATCATTAAAAATAAGTTTACAAATATATTTTAAACGTTTACTGATCTTAGGAGAATAAATTAACAGCATATTTGATATTATTATGAGAGGGCAAAATAAGTAAAAAATTTTAACTAAAAAGTATTAAACTCACAATAAATGTTATTGTAAATGGGAAGTAAGGGAAATACGGGAAATAAAGGAAATAGGGGAGATAAAGGAAATAAAGGAAATAAGGGAAATAGGGGAATAGGGGAAAAACCGCCGAAATTTCCCTTATACTTTTTTACCCTATCAGAATCGACTGGTGAACCACCTAATGACCTGCCTACACTAAAGTTTCGGCAGGTGAACTACTTAATAACAATCGAATGACAGCCTATTAAGATTCTAAAAGCTTTTCCAATTTAACTAATAATATTTCTCTATCAATTGGTTTAGTAAGATAATCGACTGCTCCGAGTTGTAAGCCTTTCAACTCCGATTCTTTATCTTCCTTGCTTGTAACAAAAATTACAGGAATCTTAATTCCTTTTGAATTTAGAAATTTTATTAGGCCAAATCCATCCAGGCCCGGCATTAATAGATCGGAGAGTATAATATCGAATTTTTCTTTCCCAATATGTAACAATGCATCGGCACCATTATCAGCAACTTGCACTTCGTAGCCCTCCTGAACAAGAAGTTTATCTAATATACTTTGTTGAATTAAGTCATCTTCAACAACGAGAATTCTGTATTTACTTAAAGGTTTTTCTTTTTTCCTAAAGTTCAATTTTGAAGGTATCAAAGCACTAAACAATTCATCCAGGCCTATGCTGGCAAAAGTTGATGCATAATCAGACATCGCATAAGGAATTATCAATTCATCATTATGAATTATCGATCCACAGGAATAAACAACATTTGGAACATAACCTTCTCTTTCTTCTGTATTTGGCGATATTAAAGGTTCATTGAGTTTTCCGATGATTTTTGAAGGGTCTTCAAGGTCAAGAAGAATTGCGCTGATGTAATATTTCCTCATGTTTCCGACCCCATGCGTAAGAACAAGCCAACCCTTTTCGGTTTCAATAGGTGAACCCGAATTCCCGATTTTAATTAGCTCCCATGCTTGCTCAGGCTTTTGAATTATCGCGGCATTTCCCCAAATATTTATATCATCCGAATACATTATATAATTATTAACACCATCAATTCTCGAAAGCATGGCATATTTTCCGTTAATTTTTCGTGGGAAAAGTGCCATCCCTTTGTTTTGTGCATATTCCCCATGTAAGGGCATGATTCTGAAATGATAAAAATCCTTGGTTTCAATAAGTTTCGGTAAAATTGCAAATCCATTATAAGCCGTGTAAGTTGCATAATATTTAATTTTCCCGTCATCATCCGTAAATTTAACAAAACGTGCATCTTCAATTCCTTTTCTTTCATCCGAAATTATTGGGAAGATCACCCTTTCGGAAATTGCCGTATCAAGCGAAAAGCTAATTTCGTAATGTGAGCTTGCAAGCCAGTTAATCGCTTGCAATACATTTTTCTTAGTATAAGAAAGTGTAATTTCTTCCGAGACTTTATGTATGGTTTGGGTTAGTTCTTTATAAGTAAAATCATTATTTAATTGATTCATTACCACCGAAATAATATCCTTTTTGATATCCATTTCGTTCAACTTATTAATAAATTTATCCTTATTATAAATTTGCCTTTTAATAAATTCAGGTTCATCGACATATTTTCCGAGAGGATTAAAACTTATGTTGTTTTCCTTATCAATAATTCCACCTCTGAAAACCACTGATGAGATATGTCCTTCGCCTGTTGCCCTGAAACTTACAATTATCCGTTTTTCGTAAGGGCCAAGATTAGTTTGATCGGGGTCTTCAACTATTGAAGGATTGAAAAATGCAGCCGACTCAATAGAATATTCTCCTGCAAAATATGATCCTATCAGAAGTTGTCGCTCATTGGAAATAGAATTCGGATCAATTTCTAATTCATTTAGAATGTTTGTGGATTTGTCAAAATATTTTTTCAAAATTCGTGAAATATTCCTGTGACGACTTGAAAATTCCCTAAGAACTTGATTTAATAAAATACTGCATTTATCATCCGGAAATCCCATAAGTTTCTGAATTAACCTCTTTGGTGAATCAGGAACGCAATATCGTATGATAACACGTGAGGCATCAGGATATAGTCGGTTTGGTTTTCGGTTCACAGTTATTTTCATAGAATGATGATTTTTAAATAAATTGCAATTTAAGAATTTTTGTTTCTAATCAGTATTAAATTTACAACGATATTTTTTTTCGGGAATAAGGGAAATATGGGGAATACGGGAAACAAGGGAGTTTTATCCTGAAAGACTGAAATTTGATCACTTTTTACTTTCAATTAGAGCAAGAATTGAAAATTCCCCTTTTTTTATTCGTTACAGCCTTGGTATAAAAATTGCTACAAATTATTATTTTTGAATAAATTTTGATTATGTTTACAAAAACAATTAATATTTTTCTTTTAATATTTCTATTTCAAGTTAATGCAATTTTTTCGCAGGAAAATGATAGCCTGCAAGTAGAGAATTTGTTAACTGAAGAAGAAATTAATTTTGAACTATTAAATGCTGCTTACGAAGGAAATGAAAAAAATGTTTTGATGCTTTTAAAAGCCGGTGCTAATGTTAATACAAGTACTTATGAAGGAATTACGCCATTGATGTATGCATCTCAGGGCGGATATATGTCAATTATTAATATTCTAATTTTCAATGGTGCAAAGCTTAATGCAGCACCTAATGACGGAACTACCGCATTAATAAGTGCGGTTCAAAACAATCATGAAGAAATACTTGAATATTTGATCCTTAATGATGCTTTAATAAATTCAATCGACATTTTAAATCGTTCGGCTTTATGGTATGCTGTTGCCTATAACAATTTTATATTAAGCGACATGTTAATTTTTTATGGTGCTGATTTAGACCAAAAAGATTCCTTTGGTAATACACCAATGATTATTTCTGTTTCAAATTCCGATTTTGATATTATTGAACTTTTAATAAATAAAGGAGCAAACGTAAATATTGCAGATAACGAAGGTTTTAGCCCACTGATGTTTGCTTCTCAAATTGGCAATCTTTCATTAGTTGAATTTCTGATAAATAATGATGCCGATGTTCTGCAGAAAAATATTTTTGGAATGGATGCCTTATCTTTGGCAATTAAAAATAATCATGCAGAAATTGTTAAATTCCTTATCGAAAATGCTGCGGATGTCAATCTGGAAATAAATCCTCATTTGAATCCTTTGTCTCTTGCAAAATTTAATAAAAATAAGGAGATTATTGAAATTTTAAAATCGAAAGGTGCAGTTGAAATGAATAAGTTTTTTGTCAATAAATTTGTAATTAATTTGAATTCTTCAGCAAACACAAAAGATTTTATAACGGGCCTGGAAATAGGATTTGCTGAAGAAAAAACCCATACAATTTTATTACTTGGTTATCAATTCAGGCCCTGGTCAAGAAATGTTTTAGTCGAAAAAAGCGATAATTATTTTTATCAATTTTGGGAAAACAGATCAATGATAACTCTGAATTTTGCAAAAAGTTTTTCACTTCATTCCTATAGTGAAAAAAGTAATTTGGGTTTGGATGCCATTCTAAAAGTGGCTTATACTTTTGGAAATTATCGGGGATCAACTTCAAAACCAAAGAATAAATTAATGGCTGTCCCCGCAATCAACTTTTTTTATAAAAAAGATTTTTATAAAATTTTTCTGGGTTATGAATACTTGAATCTCAACACCGAACCCATTTCGCCACATCGTCTGAATTTCGGAGTAGGATTTTATTTAAATTCAACAAAATATAGAGAAAAAAACAAAGAAATGATTGAGTGATGGAGTGATGGAGTGGTGGAGTAGTGGAGTGGTGGAGGAATGGAGTGGTGGAGGAATGGATTTAAGTTTAACAAAAGAAAAAAATTCCAATGAAGAAAAGACACAAAAAATTCGTTTATTTATTTCTTTTTCTGTTAATTGTAACATTTATTTCGTGTGAAAGAAATAAGCAATTTTCATTAGATAAATTTGATTGCTCGGATTGTTACCAGGAAAAACCCGATTCGGCTGATCTTACGGTTAAAGTTACAATAAACAACGAAAACCCACGTGTTCCGCTTGTGATTTATAAAGGAAAAATTGAAGATCAGGTGATTGATTATATTGATACTGCAATAAATTCCGATTATTATTTATGGGTTAAAGTTGATGAATATTATTCGGTTGAAGCAAAATATAAAAGCGGGAATAAAACAATTATTGCTGTTGACGGTGACAAAATAAAGACAAAAAAAAATTCCACCGAATGTGATGAAACCTGCTACCGGATAAAAGGAGGATATATAAATGTTAGGCTAAGAACTGAATAAAACTTGGAGTAATGGAGTGATGGAGTAATGGAGTAGTGGAGTGATGGAGTCGTGGAGTGATGGATTTTGCAAAAACATAGAAATTACAGAGTTCTGTTTTTATTGAATTTATAACATTATGTATCTCCTTAAATCTGCAAGTCACGGTGTGAATAAATTAATAAACAGTAAGTTGTAATAATTATATTTCACTTTTAAATAACAACTCACACCGTGACTATCAGTTAGTTAACTGTTGACCTTCGGAATTAAGGTATCTCAAAAAAATAAATTTCATTATAACCAAATGTTTTTGTAAAAATGCAAATGTTTTGCTTATAACCAAAATAATTACACAATAAAAGGAAACGCAAAATACGCATATCTATTTATTGATGAAATTCAGGATATTGAGAAATTTGAAAAAGCTTTGCGCCATTTTCAAACTAAACAATGTTGGGATATTTATTGCACAGGAAGCAATGCCCAATTGCTATCGGGCGAATTAGCCACTTTACTTAGCGGCAGATATATTGAAATTAAAATGTACGGATTATCCTATATCGAATTTCTGCAATTTCATAAACTTAACGACAATCCGGATAGTTTCTTAAAATATATAAAATTCGGAGGACTGCCATATTTATTCAACTTAGCTCTAAATGATCATATAGTTTACGACTACCTAAAAAATGTATATGCCACAATATTGTTCAAAGATGTGGTGGCACGACATAATATCAGAAATGTATCCTTTCTGGAACGTTTAACCCATTTTGTGGCAGATAACATCGGGCAATTGATTTCGGCAAAGAGCATAACAGACTTTTTAAAATCGCAACAGTTGAAATTTAATAATAGCACAGTACTTGATTATCTGAATTATTTATGCGATGCCTATTTTATTTTTTAAATAAAAAGAAATGATTTAAAAGGAAAACGGATTCTTGAAATAGGCGAAAAGTATTATTTTGGCGATACCGGTTTAAGGCACGCATTAACCGGATACAAAGAAAACGATATCAGCCAACTTTTAGAAAACATTGTATTTCAACATTTAATGATAAATAACTATAATGTTACTATTGGAAAACTAAACACCAAAGAGATAGATTTTGTGTGTCAGAAAGAAGAAACAATTATATACATACAAGTTACACTATCATTGGCAAGCAAAGAGGTGAGAGAACGGGAATATAGTAATCTTCTTGCCATAAACGACAATTACCGCAAAATTGTAATTACTGCCGATGAATATCAAACCACTACAGTAGAAGGTATTGAAACATGGAATATCCGAAAGTTTTTATTAGAATTTTAGCTTTTAAAACATTAAAAGCTAAGAAGATATATATTTATCTGAGAATATAAATAAGTTATTGGTGGAAATAAAAAAGTAAACGGTTGTTTTGGATGGGTTTTGAACAGGTTTTGTTTTACGGAAATGAAATTTCTTTAACCGCAATCAATTTATCATAAAATGTACCGGGTTTACGATAGTAAACACAAATTGAGTAATCGTTTGAAGTTTCATAATGGTTTCCTTCGATGAAAGTTACATCACCGGTTTTTGAACCCTTTTTAAGAAACATATAAACATATTCGTAATATCCTTGTTTTAGAAGCATAGTTGTTTCATAATGATGATTATCAAAATTAAATTTCATCAATCCGGCTTTCGTGAAGTTCCAGTTTGTCAGGCTTCCGAAAACATAAAGATTTCCATCATAAAGTGGTGTCTGATAAGGAAGCGAGAAGTGAACGTTTGCATACTCAGCTTCGATATCAGAATCATTGGAATCTTCGGTTTTTATGAATTTTTTTCCATTAATATCCTTCTCCGAAATATAAATTTTATAGGGCCTGCTGACATCATCTCTAAGGAAAATATCATAAGCATCATATTCACGATCAATCTTTCGTATTCTTTCGGAATTGTATTTCATACTTTTAAAATCAAAGTCCCTGAATTCATTCCCTCCATTAAATACTATTTTCCCATCATAATTATAATCCAGTTGATCACGGTTTATAATTCTCGGTTCAAGATTGTTAATAATATTATCCCACCTTCCGTTTTGCCGTAAAATAACTTTCAAATCTTTATAAGGCGTAGAAATATAAAATCCATTTGTATTTATCCAAAAATCAATTTCTTGTTTGTAATCCATATCCTGAACATGGATCGCTCTTTTTACTTTTGCTTCAAGCACCACTTTTGGGTTCACGATCATTAAGCGTAATGTAAAGGCAACATTTTCATCCTCATCATTATCAAGATATACTTTAAGAATGTAATTCCCGGAAAGTGTCGGTTTTAAATATTGAGTAGGAAAAATGAGTTCATAATGTATGTATGGAATAATCGTATTAAATGAAAATTTATAATCTTCAATAAAATCTTCTGTAAAACCCTCAATATATTCATTTTGTTGAATTTCGGATGTTTCCCAATTCGCATCGCAATGAATCAAAGTATATTTATAAGTTTTAACAACATCAATCAGATCATCGAATGAAAGTTTTAATTTTTCGTTTGTAAATAAAGTGATAATGGGTTGTGAAAATTCAAAACTATTTTTATATAATAAAACAGTTTTAATATTGTCTTTATAAATAATATCTTCATTTTTGACAGTATAATCTTCATATTCACCTTGGTTCTGATTGTTTTGGGCTTTTGATGAAATCAAATTATTATTACCGGCAAAACCTGAATAATTCAAAACAAAAAAAGTTAGATAGATTGTTAATATGGTATAAGGGGAATAAGGTATAAAGGGAATTTTGGTGGTTTTTTCCCTATTTCCTCTATTTCCCAAATTCCCACTATTCCCCTTATTTCCCATATTTCCAATTTCAAGTTTCATAATTTATATTCAATTTAAATAGGCGAAAATTTTATAATCTAAAATACACATAGACAAATAAAAAAATATTTTAAAACTAAACATTGACCGCTAAATTAATATAATTTTTCAGGGGAAATTAAAAAATATTTTAATAAAAAATATGATTGACATTTTTTTTATAAATTGCATGCTTTTTAAGTTATTGTAGATTAATAAGATGTCTGAAACAATAAAAATTAACAAAGGGCTTGATATAAAGCTATTTGGAGAACCTCAAAAAATTGTTACAAGTATTAATTCGGAAAAATATGCCTTAAAACCTACGGATTTTAATGCAGTATTTCCTAAACTACTTGTAAAAGAGGGCGATGAAGTAAAAGCCGGAACTAAGGTGTTTTTCGATAAATACAGGGAAAATATCTTTTTTACTTCACCGGTTAGTGGTAAGATCACTGAAATTGTAAGGGGGCCTAAAAGAGTTTTGCAGGAAATAAGAATTGATGCCGATCCTGAAATTTCGTACATTGATTTTGGGGCAGCAAATCCCAATGAGCTTAAGCGTGAAGAGATTATTGGTAAATTATTGGAGAGTGGCGTTTGGCCGATGATCCGTCAGCGGCCATATTCCGTTATCGCTGATCCTGCCGATAATCCGAAGGCAATTTTCATTTCAGCTTTCGATACGGCTCCATTAGCTCCCGATTACGATTTGATTGTCCATAGAAATGGCGATATTTTTCAAACAGGCCTTGATGCCTTGATTAAATTAACAAGCGGTAAAGTTCATCTGAACATTAGCAAATCAAAAAGCGTTTCCAGGGTTTTTTCTAATTCCAAAGGTGTTCAGATCAATTATTTTGATGGGCCTCATCCAACAGGAAACATTAGTATTCAGGTAAATAATATTGATCCTATTAATAAAGGTGATATAATTTGGTACATTAACCCCCAGGATATTTTAACTATCGGAAAATTGTTTTTCGAAGGAAAATACGATGCAGAAAAAACAATTGCATTAACAGGTTCGGAAGTAGAAAAACCAAAATATTTCAAAACCTTGGCCGGAACAAGTATTTCGGAAATGGTGAAAAACAATGTTAAAGAAGGTAATCTTCGATATATAAGTGGAAATGTTTTGACAGGAACAAAAATCAAAAGTGACGGATATGTAGGATTTTACGATTCACAAATTACTGTTATTCCCGAAGGTGATTATTATGAATTTCTTGGTTGGGGTTTACCGGGATTAAATAAATTTAGTTTCTATCGCTCATTTATTTCATGGATGACGCCAAATAAAAAATTCCGTCTCGACACAAACATCCATGGAGGAAAACGTGCTTTTGTAATGACAGGCCAATTTGAAAAAGTTTTTCCGATGGATATTTATCCGATGCAACTCATTAAAGCAATAATGACCGAAGATATCGACCAAATGGAAAATCTTGGAATTTTCGAAATTGATGAAGAAGATTTTGCTCTTTGTGAATATATCAGCACTTCAAAAATCGAAATTCAGTCTATCGTCAGACAAGGGTTGGATCTTATGCGAAAAGAAATGAGTTAATTAAGAATTTTAATCAACATAATAAATGAAAATACTTAGAAACTTTATTGACAAAATAAAACCAAACTTCGAGAAAGGAGGAAAGCTTGAAATATTTTATTCAACTTTCGAGGCTTTTGAGTCATTTTTATTTGTCTCAAACAAAGTAACTTCAAAAGGTAGCCACATTCGTGATAATATCGATATGAAAAGAACGATGAGTGTGGTTGTTATTGCATTAGTACCGGCTTTATTGTTCGGAATGTGGAACGTAGGATACCAGCATTTTCTTTCTCTTGGAGAAGAAGTAGAAATTTTGGCAGCGTTTTGGTATGGTTTTTTAAAAGTTCTGCCTCTTATAATTGTCTCTTATGTGGTTGGCCTGGGTATTGAATTTATTTTTGCTCAAATCCGTGGACACGATGTCAACGAAGGCTTTTTGGTAACCGGGATGCTAATTCCATTGATAGTTCCACCGGATATTCCACTGTGGATGCTTGCAATTGCAACTGCTTTTGCGGTTGTGATCGGAAAGGAAGTTTTTGGTGGCACGGGTATGAATATTTTAAATCCGGCTCTAACAGCTCGTGCTTTTTTGTTTTTTGCATATCCTCAGGATATGTCGGGAGGCAAAGTGTGGATTTCCGAAAAACTTGATGCATTCTCAGGTGAAACACCGCTTGGAGATGCCCTTGTCGGTAATTTCGATAATCTTCCATCTGCACTTCAAATGTTCATTGGAGATATTCCAGGTTCGGTGGGAGAAACATCTGTAATTGCAATAATTCTCGGTGCATTTATTTTGCTTTTCACAGGAGTAGGTAGCTGGCGAATTATGTTTTCGGTAATAATCGGTGGGTTGTTTATGGGATTTTTATTTAATCTTGTAGCAGTTAACGAATATATGAGATTGCCTGCTTATGAACATCTTCTCATGGGTGGTTTCGCATTTGGAGCAGTTTTTATGGCAACAGATCCGGTAACGGCATCTCAAACTAATAAAGGTAAATATATTTATGGATTTCTGATTGGATTGATGGCTGTTTTGATAAGAGTTGTAAATCCTGCTTACCCCGAAGGTATGATGCTTGCCATTTTATTAATGAATGTTTTTGCTCCACTTATTGATTTTTATATAATCGAAGGTAATATTAATAAACGCCTTAAACGAGCAAAAAAAACACTTATTATCAATTAAAAAATAACAATCAAAAATAATCAATCAAAAAGCCATGTACAGCAACTTTTATATTTTTAAATATTCTGCAATAATGGTTATTCTTGTTGCAGCTCTTTTGTCAACGGCAGCCATGCTGTTGAAGCCTGCTCAGGACAGGAATCTTAAAATTGAAAAGATGAAAAGCATACTTACTTCAGCTAATATTGAAGTAACAACCGACGATGCCATTGATCTTTATAAAAAGCACATTACAAAAGAAATAGTACTAAACCCTGAAGGCAAACAAATTGATTTATATGAAAATGGAAAATTTATTGACGGCGATGAACGTGCATTTAATATTAATTTAAAGAAACAATTATATAGAAAAAGAAATAATGAGAATTATCAATTACCTTTATTTGTGTGCGAAAAAGGTAGTGAAACAATATACATAATTCCATTATTAGGAAAAGGATTATGGGGGCCGGTTTGGGGAAACATTGCTTTAAAAAGTGATTTCACCCTTGTTGAAGGTGTAACTTTCGGCCATAAAAGCGAAACCCCCGGACTTGGAGCAGAGATTGATACTAAAGAATTTCAAAAGCAATTTATAGGAAAAAGAATTTTTAATAAATCCGGAGAGTTTACCTCAATTAATGTTGTTAAAGGCGGAATTGATCTTTTACCCCAAAATTTAAAAATACATGGTGTTGATGCTATTTCAGGCGGAACTATCACAAGTAACGCAGTTGCCGATATGCTGAATAATAATTTAAGTAGTTACGTACCTTACTTTAAAAAACATAAATAGGATATGAGTTCAGATAAAATAACAAAAGAACCATTGTTTTCATTAAAAAACAGAAGACTAATTACCGATCCTTTAAGTAAAAATAATCCTATCACGATTCAGGTTCTCGGTATTTGCTCTGCTTTGGCTGTTACCGCAAAAATCAAACCTGCTTTTGTGATGGCGCTTTCCGTTATCGCAGTTTTGGCAATTTCAAACGTAATAATTTCATTATTAAGAAATGGAATACCGCCGCGTATTCGAATTATCGTACAATTAGTTGTGATTGCTACTCTCGTAATTTTAGTCGATCAAATTTTAAAAGCTTATGTTTTCGATGTCAGTAAACAATTATCGGTTTTTGTAGGATTAATAATTACTAACTGTATAATAATGGGAAGACTTGAAGCTTTTGCTTTGAACAACAAACCCTGGCAGGCATTCCTTGATGGAATTGGAAATGCTTTCGGTTATGGATGGATTTTAATAGTAGTAGCTTTCTTCAGAGAATTGCTCGGATCGGGGACAGTTTATGGTTACAAAGTCATCCCGGAATCTTTTTATGATTTTGGATATAAAAACAACGGCTTTATGATATTACCTCCAATGGCATTAATAGTTGTTGGTATTATTATCTGGATTCAAAGGTCAAAGGATAAGGAGTTGATTGAAGAAAATTAGAATAATGTGCAAGATGTTGTATCCTGGATCCAGTATCAATTTTAACAAACATAAATAGTTATGCAAGAAATATTTAACATATTCGTAAAATCCATTTTTATTGACAATATGGTGTTTGCCTATTTTTTAGGCATGTGCTCATATCTTGCTGTTTCAAAAACGGTAAAAACTTCGATGGGACTCGGGCTTGCTGTAGTTTTTGTATTGGCAATTACTGTTCCTGTCGATTATTTATTAAATCAATATATTTTATCGCCGGGAGCAATGGTGTGGTTTGATCCATCTTTTTCAGAGATAGATCTCAGCTTTTTGAGTTTCATTATGTTTATCGCAATTATTGCCTCAATGGTTCAGCTTGTTGAGATGGTGGTCGAGAAATTTTCACCGGCTCTGTATTCTTCGCTTGGAATTTTCCTTCCCTTAATTGCAGTAAACTGTGCCATTTTGGGTGGTTCGTTATTTATGCAGGAACGTGAATTTCAATCAATTTTGCAGGCAACATCCTTCGGGCTTGGTTCGGGAGTGGGTTTCTTGCTTGCAATTATAGGCATTGCTGCTATCCGCGAAAAAATCAAATACTCCAACGTCCCAGCACCGCTTCGTGGATTAGGTATTACTTTTATTATTACCGGATTAATGGGAATTGCATTCATGAGCTTTCTCGGCATTAAACTTTAAAAATATTTGTCAACATAATTTGAAAATATTAATATTAAAACAATGATATTATCAATCGGAATCGGAATAATCATATTAATTAGTATAATAGTTTTTTTAACTGTTATCTTATTATTAGTAACCATTTTATTGTATGCGCGAAAAAAACTTATGCCTCAGGGCAAAGTAAACCTTACAATAAATGAAGAAAAAGAACTGGAAGTTGATCCCGGCTCAACTGTGCTAACTACCTTAATGAACAACAAAATATTTCTTCCTTCGGCTTGTGGTGGAGGTGGAACTTGTGGAATGTGCGGATGTCAGGTGATTTCGGGAGGTGGCTCAATTTTGCCAACCGAAAAAGGCTATTTCACTAGAAAAGAACAACAAAATAATTGGAGGCTCGGTTGTCAGGTAAAGGTTAGGGAAGATATGGAGATCGTAATTCCAAAAGAAATTTTCGGAATAAAAAAATGGGAATGCGAAGTTGTTTCTAACCGTAGTGTTGCAACATTTATAAAAGAATTTGTAGTGAAATTGCCGGCAGGGGAAGTAATGGATTTCCGTTCGGGTGGCTATATCCAAATTGACGTTCCGAAATGCGAAATTGATTATAAAGATATTGATATCGATCAAGAATATAAGGACGATTGGGATAAATTTAAAATGTGGGATTTGAAAATGAAAAACCCCGAACCGATTTACCGTGCCTATTCAATGGCAAACCATCCTGCTGAAGAAAATATTATTATGCTTAATATCCGTATTGCTACTCCTCCCTGGGATAATAAAGCCAATGGATTTAAGAAAGTTAATCCCGGAATTTGTTCGTCATATATATTCTCACGAAAACCCGGTGACAAGGTAACGATTTCGGGCCCTTACGGCGAATTTTTCATTAAGCCAACCAATAACGAAATGATGTTTATTGGTGGTGGAGCGGGAATGGCTCCCATGCGTTCGCATATTTTTAATCTTTTCAAAACCGAGAAAACAAAAAGAAAAGCAACATTTTGGTATGGAGGCCGTTCGTTGCATGAACTTTTTTACATCGACCAGTTTAAAGAAATTGAAAAAGAAAATCCTAATTTTAAATTCAACATTGGCCTTTCCGAACCTTTGCCCGAAGATAATTGGGATGGTTATGAAGGATTTATTCACCAGGTGATCATTGATAATTATCTGAAAAATCATCCCGAACCCGAAGAAATTGAGTACTACCTTTGCGGCCCACCTTTGATGAATGACGCAGTTTTGAAAATGCTTGATGATTATGGTGTTCCCGAAGAGATGATTGCATTTGATGATTTTGGGGTGTAATTGAAATAAATCAAACCTTCGAGGTTTTCAAAACCTCTAAGGTCGCGTTTTTTATTGAATCACAATTTTCTTAACCTTATTAAAGCCTTTTCCGCTAAAGCTGATAAAATAAACTCCGGCAGCTAATTCTTGACTTTGACAGTTTGAGCCCAATTTCTCTCACTTTTGACCATATTTAGAATTTAAATACACTTATTATAAGGCAGATAGTATTTTTCTTTCAGTTTCCAAGTGTGGTGCGAAAATCTATGACTTTTTCAAAAATAGTCATTATTTTTGTTGCATATTTTTAAAATTACTTAATTATGGCATTTTTAAGAGTTGAAAAGAAAAAGTCAGGAACTTATATACGTATAATTAAATCATATAGAGAAAACGGTAAAAAGTTTAACAAAACACTTTATAGTCTTGGTAAAGTTGAAGACTATTCGCCTGAACAATTAATTAATATTGGAAAGAAATTCCTGAATCTTGCAGGCTGCCCTGTGGCAAATATAGAGATATTGGATTTGCAAGAGTTAGGACGATATAATTATGGATATACTCAGATTGTCAATAGATTATGGAATAAATATGAACTCAATAAATTTATTAAGATTAATTCAATAAGCAGGCGTTATAAATTTGATATTCAGAACGTAATTAAACTAATGCTTGCAGAAAGACTTAATATTCCTGTTTCAAAATTGTCAAACTATAATAATCAAACAGAATATATAGGATTTAAGGAAGTTAAACTACAATGGTTGTATCGAAGTTTAGACTTTTTAAACGATACAGAACAAGAACTGCAAAAACATCTTTTTGATGTTCAACAAACGCTGTTTTCGCAAACCTTAGATATCGTTTTTTACGATGTTACAACTTTATATTTTGATGTAACACTTGCTAAAAATGATGATGATATTCGCCAAAAGGGATATTCAAAAGACGGCAAAGCAAGAAAGCTGCAAGTGGTTCTCGGATTGCTTGTTGACAAAAACAGAAATCCTGTAAGTTATCGAATTTATCAAGGTGGAAAATATGAAGGCCACACTTTTATTGATGCCGTTAATGAGTTGAGAAACTCCTATAAAATTGACAAAATAACTATTGTTGCCGATAGCGGAATGCTTAATGGTGATAATATTAAGCTTGTTTTAGAAGCCGGATACGATTATATTGTAGGAGAACGACTTAAATCAATGTCGAAAAAATCTAAAAATTACCTGACAAATAGAGAAAATTATATAAAGTTTACAGAAGATCAATTGGACGAAAAACAAACGATATATGAATATACAACAACCACTTATAAACAAAGAAATATCATTTGTACTTATTCCGAAAAACGAGCCAGAAAAGATAAAGCAGAACGTGAAAGACTTTTAGCAAAAGCTAAAAAATACATAGAAAATCAGTCATTGCTAAAAAACCATAACAAGCAAGGAGCTAAAAGATATATTGATTATCAGAGCGAAACAAAATTTATCCTTGATGAAGAAAAAATTAAAGATGACGAGAAATATGATGGTTATAAAGCCATAGCAACAAGTTTGCCTTTGAGTGATGTTGAAACAATATTAAATCAATATTACAATTTGTTTGAAGTGGAACATGCCTTTAGAACCATGAAATCTCATTTGGAAATTCGTCCTGCTTTTCACTGGACAGAAAAAAGAATTCGTGGACATATCGCAATGTGCTTTATAGCATATAGTTTCCTAAATAATATCCGAACAAGTCTGAACTGGAGTGAACAAAAAATATTTACAACATTGAATAAAATGCAAGTTTCAGAAGTTAAACAAAAATCACAGCGAACTAAAATATATCTTCGGGCAGCAACAACCGATGATGTAAAAAAATTACAAAACGCATACAAATTATCAAAACTTGGTGACACAATACCTATTAATCAGTTAGACAGTTTGTTATAGGTAAATGTGGTGCGAAAGCATTTTTGCATATTCTTGTATTATAGATTTTTAACTGCTCAAATTGTCAAAGTCAAGCCTCTAAGGTCGCGTTTTTTATTGAATCACAATTTTCTTAACCTTATTAAAGCCTTTTCCGCTAAAGCTGATAAAATAAACTCCGGCAGCTAATTCTTTTAGATCAAGATTTTCTGTTATCATATTTCTTGTTCCTTCAATCTCAAAAAAGCGATGATAATTGCCATGAATATCAAATACTTTTATTTGAACTTTTCCACTCACACCTTTGAGGGAGATATTAAATATTCCTTCTGAGGGATTTGGGTAAATCAAGAAGGATGGATTTATAATATTTTCATCAGATATTCCGCTTGCTGAAAAATGCAGCAAACTATATTCTCCATCTTCTTCAGGGAAAACATCTTCTGTCCAGGCATCTCCATAAGGGTTTGAAAATGTATAATCGTTTAAAACATATTCCTTATTCTCACTTTCATCCCAAACTTTTATTTTCGGTTTATTTCCAACTTTATAAAGATTACTGAAAACAGGAATAGCATTTTCAAGAATATTATCTGAAATTACAATTCCTGCACCTGTAAGTATTTCTCCGTTATAAACTCCAATTTCATCACCTTGTGTTAAATTTCCTTTTTCAAAATAAATTGACCAGACAGGTTCCAAGGGATTACCTTCTTTTTCTTTAAAATGAATTGTTGATTGAATTGGGGAATGATCTGAAAACTTGCTTAATGTTTCGACCTGAATGCAACGAACACTAAAACCAACGTTTTTATCGCTTTCGCCATGGCTTACTTCATTGCTGCTCCAATTGAGACTCCGCTTCCAAGCTGAATTACTTCCAGATGCACTTGACGTCCAAATTATTGCATAGTATGTGAGGTTGCTGAAATAATTATCTGAACTACCCTCTCCGCCAGAGTCACCTGTCAAACGGAAACCTCCGGGAAGGGCTGTGAATCCGCTTTCATTAGTCGCACCTGAATTTGGCGCACTCCAATGCACTGTACCTGTTTCTTTCATTTTTCCGCCGGCAATGCCTTCTCCCCCAAGAAAATCAGTTAAAACAGTCCATTCTTCATGAGTTGGTAAATGCCAGCCGGCAGGGCAAATACCTTGCACTCCAGGGGTTGTGCTGTATTCCATTATTTCATTCCATTGGTATAAGCCGCCGTAAATTTTACAGATGGTTGGGTCGTTATCGTAGCAGTATTTTTCAATTATGCTATTGTCGGCCATATTGTAATTTCCGTTTATCCTTGTGCCTATATTCAGGTTTTCTGCCATCCAGCATTGGTCTCCAATTTGTACGGTGTTGTAAATTTGTCCGTCACGCGGGTCAGCAAAAGGATCGCCACAAC
>Ga0233437_1000925_pt1 | contig 59252 bp, 70 predicted proteins | sample SI_122_August201_FD_182714 | JGI IMG/M metagenome (GOLD analysis project Ga0233437, IMG submission 182714) | Seawater microbial communities from Saanich Inlet, British Columbia, Canada - SI_122_August2016_200_MG | ecosystem: Environmental > Aquatic > Marine > Inlet | place: Canada: British...
ATTATCTTCCATTAATAATATTCTAATCATTCTACATTCCTTTACAATAAGTATATCAAAAATACACTTAACTTATGCTTACATATTTTATTTATATTTTTTATTTAAATGGTCTTCTACTATTTCATTTGTCTTTATTATTACTTCTATTGTAAACCATTCTTCATTATGAAAACTATAGTAAGGTATTATTGCTTCAAAATCCCATTCTTGTATTTTTAAAAAATATTCTTCCTGTAACAATATATCTGAAACTTTTTTTAGAATTTTTTTATTATATTCTTTTTTCATTGATAGTTTATATTCTGTTTGGTTAAATATTTCTTTTTCCATCACATTTAGATATTTTATTTTTTCTCTTAAAAAATGTTCTTCTATTTTTTTTTCTGACACTTCTATTTCTAAATTTGATTTTTTTAATATTTTATACATTTAATTTCTTTTTTAATTTAATTATAAAATAAAACTATTATTTTCTTTTTTTTTTGTTTTATGTCTTTTTATTATTCTTGGATTTAGTCTTCCACCTTTTATCTTCACTTAAAAAAAACTATTAACTTTTTTTCTCATTCCAACCTACTTAAGACTCCAACATAAATCTTTGTCAAGAAAAAAAAACATTCTACTTAAGTTTTTTTTAAGTGAAGATATGATACACAAGATAATAAAGTGAAGATATATATTATTTTAAGTTTTTAAAATACTATTTTGTATTAAAAATGTTTTTTTTATTCACTAAAATGATTATAATATTAAAAAAAATGGAGAAAAAATTATGTATAAAAAAATTATATTAAGTTTATTTATATTAACTAATTTAGTTGCTGTTGATAAAATTAATTTAATAAAGTCACAAAAAAAAGATCATATAAAAGGTATTGATTTTGTTAAACCTTCTCACTATTATATGATACAAGATAAAGAAAGTTTAGAATACAATACAAAAGTTAGAGATTATCATTCTCTTAAAATGGAACAATCAATCATAAAAAATATTATTTATAAATTTGATTTATTAGAAAAATCTCTTAAGAATTTTGAAGAATACAAACAAATTAATAAAATAAAACATAATTTTATTAACAAGTATTTAGTAAAACAATCTGATTTATTAGATATTAATGATAACTTAAATGAGGTTTTAAACCATTAATGTATTTAGTAGAAGATAATATAACTTTAATAATTAATATTAATACTAAAGAATTATATTTAAGATTAACTGATAATATTGATACTAAAAATGAAAAGTCTTTAATTAATTTAAGAAGGGTTGAGATATCATTTCAACATTCAGAAATAGAAAACTTGAAGGAATATCTTATTAAAACATATATTATTAATGATTCATTTGATCCAAATAATTTCATTACTTTAACTTCTGAAGATGCAATGGACTATGTATCTTTTCTTAACAGTATAAAAGAAATTAAAGAAAATACACACTTAATAGATGCAGAATTGATAGAAGATTTTAATAGATTTAAATCGAATATCAATTCTTCCTTTTTACAAAAAAAATAAAAATAAGGATAAAAAATGTCAAATACATTCTGGGATGCATTCAAACAAGAGAACTCAAAAGTTTTTGGTGAATTGTTAAGTGGTAAAATACCATTGAATTATTCTAATGATAAATCTAATATAAATTCATTAAAAAAAGAGTTAGACACTATTGAATATATCAAGGTTGATTTAAATTTACTTCAAGGCGGAAAAAGTGGAAAATTCTCTTTTTTGTTCACTTCTGCTACTGCTTTGAATATAGAATTTTACATGTTGCAGGGTTTCCAAGAGGTTCCAGAGAACCATGATATTACAGAAAGTTCTCTAGATGCTTCAAAAGAATTTGTACAAAATATTACTGATAATCTATATTCATACCTAACTACAAGTGATTTAGGTATCTTTGAATTTGAATTATTGAACGTTGAAACCCTAGGTTCAAAAGATGATTTAGACATTGAAGAGTATTTGTTTTTTACTTCTTTTGTATTTGAATCACAAGAATTTGAGCACTATTCTAATAATGATTTTTATATTCTTTTAGACCCATACACTTCTAACATCATTGACCCTACATTAGAAGAATATGTAGAAGAAGAAGAAGATGAGGAAGAAGTTTCTTCTGGTGGTGGAGGAGGAGATGATGAACAAGAAAATATAGTTGTTTCTATATCTGACTGTATGAATCAGAAAAAATTGTATTTAGAAGAGATACAAAATATTAAATTATTATTAAATATTGAACTAAAACTAATGATTATACTTGGAACAAAAAGAGTATTATTAAGGGATGTTGTAAACTTCAAACCCGGTTCTTTAATTGAATTAGAACAAAAAGTTGATACACCTTTAGATATTTGGATTAATAATGCAAAAATAGGTGAAGGTGAAATTGTTGTTATTGATAGTGATTTTGGAATACAAATAACAAAAATTTCAAGCGTTGTAGATAGACTATCTAAAATTAAATATAAGGTATCTGAATAATATTATTTTTATTTTATAGTAATCTTTTTATTATTAATATAATAAAAGTATTACTATATTTGGTGAATAATGAAAGAAGAACAATTAAATATTGAAATAAACCATACATTTTCTTTCAATATAACTCTCTTAGACAATGAAGGTTTTTTATTAATTTATAGAGAACAAAATAATCAAAACAACACAAATTTTTTAAAAAACATTGATGCATTAATATTGTATGAAAAAAAATATTCAATTAGAAATAATTTTAATAATGACTTGATTGGTTTGATTGGAAAGTCTAAGGAACAAAAAGAAATATTTCTTTTTAATCCTACATTTTCTGAATTATACTTTGAAAGTATAATAGATATAATTAATAATTAAATTATACATATTAAATATAATTAACTAAACTTAATTGTTGTATTTGAGCAATAACTTGATACAAAGCTTGTAATGATAATGACTTCTCTTTTAGTTGCATAGCGGCTAAGGCCGGGTCGATTTCTTCCAATTTATCTTTGTATAAAGTTGCACTAATCATTATTTCTTCGTTCTTTAATTGTGTATTTTCAAGATAATTTATATTATTACCTGTCCTTGCTCTTAGTGCTTCTACATTATCTTGTACTGCCTGAACATCATCTATTTTATGTGAAAATGGATTTTTAGTATAATTATATAATTCAAATGCTTCTATTTTTGACATATTATCATCTATTTTAATAAAGTCAGCATACATAACTTCTAATTCATCCATTCTGAACTCTCTTTCAGAAACTCCTGTTGCTAACCCTGTATCTGGGTCTATATATTCTAAAGATTTCTCTGCAGTTAGGTATTCACTTGTTTTATATTTCATGTCTGCCATATCAAATAATCTATCTAATTCATCATCTAAACCTACACTGTTTATACCTAAATTTGTATCCCATTCTGCAGAAACATCAAAAGAACCAGAACCTTGAACTATTAAAATTAAGTCTTCATCATTGAAATTATTTATTTTAACTGTTTCATCTGCAAGATTTGTTCCAACACCAATTGTACCAAAAGTATTTTGACCTACACCTGGATTTGTTGTTCCAGAATAGTCAAAATTTTTATTTGCAATAGTAGATTGGTACTCACTCATACCTAATGTATTTGCAATAGTAGATTGTGAACCTTCCTTATTTGGATCCTTCTTATATGTTGCTCCTACATCAAAAATAGTACTATTATTATCAATAGTTGTTTGATCTAAATCAGGTCCAATTAGATGTGTTCCATCTTTTTTGAATACATGTAATGTATCATTTGCACCTCTATCATCTATTTTTAATTGAAAATTTTCAACATATTTTGGTATAGTAGCAATGTATTCACCATTTGTATTACTAGTGAAAGACTCTATATTAGAAAATCCATTTAGAATTGTTTTTCCACCTGCTGCATTTATATTATTAATACTATTTCCTTTTAAAACATTTAAATACCCATCTGCTTGTGCTCTGTTAAATTCAGTTGGATCTGTATTCCAATCTTCCAATGATTTAACATATTTATCATATATTGTAAGGTAATTTGCTTCTTCTATTGGGTCTACAATTGTATCAATAATTTTTTGTCTCAGTAGTGGTGTTTCTCTATCAAGACCAGTAGTTAGTGCTGCTTTATTTGTTTCTTCCATTATTATTGAAGGTTCTGATATTAGTCTATTTATATGAGTATATTCTTCAAATAATTTACTTTCAATAAATAACTCATTACCTGTTATTCCATACTCTTGTCTATTATGATTATCAGTATTTGTATCTTTTTTAATTTCAGAAGCGGCATAATAATACTCTATTTTTCCATTTAAATCTCTAGTTCTTATTGATTGGTGGTCAGTTAAGATACCAGAATAAACATATTGATCATTGTGTTTTTTATTTGCAATTTCATAAATATTTTTCATTTGATATTCTAATTGTATTTTAGCATTATCTTTTATATTTTCATTTATCATACCTTCTGTTGCTAAAACGGATAGTTCTTTTCTAAATGAATCTAAATTAGTTTCTATTGCAACTATACCTTCTTCACTAGAAGTCTCCCACATATTTGCAAAATCAATTGATTTATTTATCTGATCTAATTTTTTAATATTCACATCAAATTTTTGTATTTGGTCATAAACAGTTATATCATCAGAACCAAAACGTACTCTTTTCCCATCTGATATTTGTTCTTGAATTGTACTTAAATCTTTATTCAATGCTGTAATTTGTGAATTTGCTTGTGTTAAATTAATCATTACTTACACCTTTTTAATATATATTAAATTATAATGAATATATATATTTTCTTAAGGTTTTTTTAATTATTTATTTGATATAATTAATCAAAATAAATAAAGATATCTTTTTATTATGATATTAAAGGAATTGAAATGAAAAAAATTGCTATTTTCGCTGATGTACATTTATGTGAAGAGTATTATTCTACCATTAAAGAACCATTAGAATTTTTTGTTAATTATTTAAGAGAAAATAAAATTGATACTGCTGTTTTAGCTGGTGATTATTTTGATAAAAGATTACCTGCAGATTCATTTGCATACAAGTATGGTATTTCAAAATTAGGTGAAATATCTTCAATAGTTGATAACTTAATTATCTTAAGGGGAACCTATTCACATGATTATGATAGTTTAGATATTATAGAAACTATTTCAGATTTTTGGATAAGTCAAACTAATATTATCTATACAAAGACAATGTCAGAAATTGAAATTGATGGTAAAAATATATTATTATTACCAGAAGAATACCCAGAGTTTCCAGAAGAATATTATAAAGAAAATTTAGAAAAACAGTATGATTATATTTTTGGACATGGAGACATTAATGGTGCTATGTTACATTCTGGAATAGATAATAGAAGATTAAAAGGTTTTAGATTTTCACCAACAATTTTAAGTAATATTTCAAAACAAACAGTTTTTGGACATATACATAAACAACAATTTTTAAAAGATAATGTGTCTTATCCTGGTAGTTTAGCTAGAAATAAATACGGTGAAGAAGAAGATAAAGGTTTCTTGGTTATTGATTGTGAAGAAGATAAAATTGAGTTTGTTGTAACTCCAAGTACAACATTTAAAACTTTAGTTATTGACAGTGATATGACTGAAGAAGAACTAGTTGAAATTAAATCTAAATATACAAATCTAAAATTAAAAATTGATAAAAAAGACATAGATACCTCTACTTCAATTAAAGAATTATTAAAAAAAATAGATTTAGATATTAATATTGATTTGGTTGGAAAGTATGATGATTCTGAAGTGTTATTCAAAGATATTGAGAATAAAAATATTTTGGAACAGTTTCAAATTATTTATGATAGTGATGTTAATAATAAAAAAATACCATTAAAAAAACAAACATTTTTTAATTATGAAACAATTAATAAGGTACTTCAAGAATCATTAGATTCAGAAACAAAATAAAAGGAATTAAAATGAAAAAAATGGAAGAATTATCACAAGAACAAACTGAAAATATTAATAATTTATTTTCAAATATTAATTTAAATGTGACTAATGTTGAAGTTTTACGAGAAAGACAAAAACTAAGTATAGGAAAAAAAACAAATACTTTAGATTTTGATTTAAATGATGAAACTTATGAAAAATTATCATTGTTTGCAAAAGATATTTCAGTATCAGTTGAAGAATTAATTGTTGATATTATTATTGATACAATGATACAGCTTATAGGAAAACAAACAAATCCTGAACTTATTACAGTTGATACTGCCTATTTAAGTGTAAATGTTGAGAAGATGATTGATTCACAAAAAGATTATTTAGTTCTTAATAGTGAAAATTTAGATAGTAAAGTAGTATTTTTATCAAATCCTGATAGTTTAAAAAAATACAATTCTTTATTTGAACGAAATATTTTAGAATTAATTGAATATTTAGAAACATTAAAAAACTCAGAAGATAGTGGAAATATTCATACAACTATTTCAGTATTAAATGACTTAACCAAAGAAGGTTTTGATATTAAAGAAAAAAAAGAAACATTTAAGATAGTTGAAGATATTTTAAATATCTTAAAGAAAAAGAACAATGAACAAACAGAAGATAGTGGAAATATTCATACTACTATTGAAACATTACAAAATTTATTTAAGAAATAAAAAGAAGTTCTTTCTATTTATCTTCTGAATCATCTGTTTTAGGGGTTATATATTTATCCTCTAATCCAAGTGTATAAATAAGTTTTTCTTTAACTTTTGTCTCTTCTATTGGTTTAATAATATAATTATTAATACCTTTTCTCAACATGTTTATTATATCTTTTCTTTCTGCTACAGAAGTTATTAAAACAATTTTTGTTTGTTCTTCACTTCCTGTTTCTTTTTTTCTTATTAATTCTGTGAATTCTTCACCATTCATTTCAGGCATTTCATAATCTACAAAAACAATATCATAATGTTTTAAATTAGTTTCTTCTATACCTTGTTTTCCATTGTCAGTAGTATGAATATTTGTAACTGGAATACCTATATGTATCAATTGATTTTTTAAACCTTCTCTAATGGTTCTAGAATCATCTATTATTAATATTTTTTTATTGTGCATCTTTAACCTTTTATATACTATCTTATTTATATTTACATTATTATAATTATTTTTTGTTTTTTTTTTTAAACTTTTGTTTTTTTATTAAAATATTAAGTTATATATAGATATAATAATAACAAAAGGGGATTTATATGAAATTTATTTGTATATCTGATACACATGGAAAACATAATAAAATAGATTTTTCTAAGTATAATGATATAGATACATTAATATTTGCAGGTGATTGGACTTCTGGAATTAAATATCAAGATATTGAAAATACTATATTTTTGGAATGGTTATTTTCTTTAGATTTTAAGAATATTATATTAGTTGCTGGAAACCATGAAGTTTATCTTCAAAAAATAGGTAAAACAAGATTCAAAGAACAAATAAAACTTTTAAAAAATATATTACATTCAGAAGTTGAAATACATTATCTAGAAGATGATAGTATAACATTAGAAGATATTAAAATATATGGAAGTCCTTATTCTGGTATGTTTTGTAATTGGGCTTTTATGGGAAGTGAAATGGAATTATTTAAAACTTGGGAAAAAATCGAAGAGGATATAGATATTTTAATTACTCATGGACCTGCTTATGGTTGTCATGACTTAGTAAAAAATACATACAATAGAGACCCACATGTAGGTAGTAAAAGTTTAAGATATAAAAAAATTGATTTAGAAAAAAATAATCTTAAATTTCATATTTCAGGTCACATCCATGAAGAGTCATATAAAGTTAATAATATTGATAATATTACTAATATATGTTCAAGTGTTTTAAATGAAAATTATCTATATGTAGAAAAAAAATTCATAACATTTGAATTAAATAAAAATTAAAAAAAATATTAACTTATATAAAATAAACTAGAAAATACTACTATTTAATATACTTATAAATATAATTTTTCTAATCAAAAATTACTGAAACACCATAATCTTTATCTAATACTAAATATTTAAAATATTCAGAACCATATTTTTGTGTTTCTTCATTAAATAATTTTTTTGAGTACAACCTTACTTCTAATTCTTTTTCTTTTAATAATTTTTTCATTTCTTTTTCTGATAGTTTTGCTTTATTATATTTCAAGAGAGTATTTGAAAAAACTTTAAAATTACAAGTTGAATCTTCTGATTCTTCCCATTCTTCATAATTATCATTATATTTTGTTATATTATTTGTACATATATAAAGATTAACTTTTTTATTATTTATACTCACCTCTTTTGATATCACTTCACCATTACAAAAATTACAATCCCCTATTATTCTACACATTTAACTTCCTTACAATAGTTCTAATTTTCCATTTTTAACTGACACACAATCTTCTATTCTAACTCCAAAATTGTTTGGTAAATATATACCTGGTTCAACAGAGAATGTCATATTATCTTCTATAATTACATTATTGTTTTTTGTAATATAAGGAAACTCATGAATATCCACTCCAACTCCATGACCAGTACTATGTACAAAGAATTTTCCAAAACCTTGTTTGTCAATATATGTTCTTGCTAATATATCTAATTCACTTGCTTTCATTCCACTTCTTCCTTTTTTTATTACTTCTTCTTGTGCTTTTAATACTATATCATATACTTTTTGTTGTTCTTTTGACTTTTTATTGATGTATGTTTCAGTTCTATCACTACAATATCTTTTGTATTTTATTCCAGCATCTATTAGTAGAATTTTTCCTTCTTCATATTTTTTATTTGTAGGTGTAGCATGTGGTTTTGCTGCATTTTTTTCTAATGCAATTATTGGTTCAAATGAAATATCTAATTCACCATTTTTTGTTAAAATTTTTTTATTTTCAAACGCCATCCATTGTTCTGTTTTACCTATATATTCTGGAAGGTTTTGTTTAAAATCATTAAATCCTTTTCTTCCCAACTCCATTGCTTTTTTTATTAGTTTTATTTCTTCTTCTGTTTTTATCATTCTTTTTATTTTTGAAAAATTTAGTCTTTCTTTAAAAACTATTTTATTTAGATTCTTAGTTAGTTTTGTATATTCTGAAATAGATAAATCTTGTGGATCTATTATTATTACTTTTATTTGATTTTTTAATAATAATAATCTTAATTCTTTTATTAAATCTGAACCTATAATAACTTGATCTATTTTTTTACATTCTTTTACTTCAATTTCATACCTTGAATCAGTTATAAAAAATGATTCACTTCCAAGTTTTACATATATGTGATTATCACAACTAAATCCACATTCCCAGTATGTTGCATTTTCATTTTTTATTATATAATTATTCATTTATTATTGATTCCTTTTTTTGTATTTTATCTAAAAAATCTTAATTGTTTATTAAATTTTTTTATTTTTTTTTATTTATTTATCTATATTTAAGTTGTATTTAAGGTAAAAATAGGTATAATTATATATACAAACAAGAAGGAATTATATATGTTATTATATAGAAAAAATGAATTATTTGGAACAAAAACTTTCAAAACAGATATGAATGAAGATTTAGATAAACTTATTAGAGAACATACACAAAATATTGTTAATGAAGCAGAAAAACACGGATCTAATATTGATATAGTTGAAACAACTATAAACTCATCACCTAACTTAGATAAACATATTGTTATTATTCAGTATGCAATAGTTAAAAAATGATAGTATATCTAAGTTGTATTTAATGTATAATTAAATATACAAGAAGAAATTATTTGGAATAAAAACTTTTAATTTTTCTATTATAGTATTCCTTTTGTACTAGGAATATTATTATCAATATTAAACTTCATTGCCCTTCTCAACGATATTGCAAATGATTTAAATACACTTTCAATTATATGGTGTTTATTTCTTCCATAATTATTTATTATATGACAATTGATTTTAAAATTATTAACAATTGCATTAAAAAATTCTTCAACTAATTCAACTTCAAAATCATTTATATTTCCAAATACATTAACATCATAATGTAAATATATTCTATTACTTAAATCTATATTTGTTGTTGTTGAAGCTTCATCCATTACTATTGTTGCTTCACCAAATCTTTCTACTTCTTTTATAGGGAAAATTAATTGATTAAGTAGTATTCCTATTACTATTCCACAATCTTCAACTGTATGATGACCATCAACATTTAAATCACCAAAACACTTCAATTCTATATTGATACCAGAATGTTTTGATAATGTTTCTAACATATGATCAAAAAAACCTATTCCAGTTTCTATTTTAGTTTCTAAATCATTTTTTTTTGATATTTTACAAAAAATTTTAGTTTCTTTTGTCTCTCTATTTAATTCTTTAATAAATAATCCTTTTTAGATTATTATATTAATATTTATTAATATATTGTTTATATTCTAAACTTGGATATATTAAACCAGTTAAATATCCTCTTGCTTTTTTTTCTATTGTGCAAGCACACCCTGTATCTATTGCTGCACATTTAAAGTTAGTATCTATTTCAGGTTTAGGAATAATTTTTCCTTCAATATTTGAATATTTTTTTGAATTATATATTTCTACAGGAGTATGACCAAATATATTAAACATTCCTGTTTTATTTTGTTTTGATTTTGTATGTTTATGTCTATTCCATATTGTTTTATATATCAATTCTTCTAATATAAATTTTTTAGAACTATCTAAATCATTTTTTTCTTTTATCAAAATTTTTTTTATATCATTAAAATACATTGTGGATAAAGAATGTGATACTAACAAAGGAGTTATCTCATATTGTTTTTTATCAATGTTTACTACTATAAATATAGGTAAATTTTTTATCCAATTTAGATGTCTTTGTAATGTTTTATAATTATCTTCTAATTCTTTATATTCTTTAAATACTTTTTCACCACCATTTAACCACCAATCTGAAAACTTCAGATTTAAAATTGATTCTTTCATTTTAGAATCAAATATTGATTCTTCCATTGAATATTTTTCTTTATTTAGTTTTATTATTTCATTAAAGAATTCTTCACACTCAATAAACATTTGTTCATGATTTCCTAGAACTGACTCTATATTATTTTCAATAAAGAAATTAATAACTTTTATATTTTCTTTTCCTTTGTCAATTAAGTCTCCCACAGCAATAAATAATAAATCATTTTTTATAGAATATTTATACATTTTTTTTAATTGTTTATAACTACCATGTATATCTCCTATAACTATTGGGTTTTTTGAAGTTTTGATTTCTTTAATATATTTATTTATCATTTTTATTATTTTCTTTTATTTGTAAATATATTGTTATTTTCATTATAGTAATATATGAAAAAACAGTAAATAAAAACCAATGATTATTTGCAAAATCTAACATTTAGTTAACTCCAATCCCTTTGTTCTAATTTCCGTTTTATATCTTTTTCTTTTTGAACTTCTCTTTTATCATAATCTTTTTTACCTTTTACTAAGGCTATTTTCATTTTACATAAATTTTTATCATTAAAGTAAATAGATAAAGGTATAATGGAATAACCTTGATTTACTTCTACTTCTTTTTGTATTTTATTTATTTCTTTTCTTTTTAACAATAATTTTCTATCTCTTGTTTCTTCATGTTTATCAAACATTGTATTTTGATTATTATATTTAGAAATATGACAATCAAATACAAATAATTCATTTTTAAATATTTTACAAAAAGAACCTTTTAGATTTACTTTTCCTTCTCTAATTGCTTTAACTTCTGAACCTTTTAATTTTATTCCTACCTCATACTCTTCTAAAATAAAATAATCATGATAAGCTTTTTTATTTTTTTGTATTTGTTTCAACTAATATATCCTTTTGTTAAATAATGTTTATTAATTATATATTAAAAAAACTTAATTCTCTATTAAAATTATTAAAAAAAGTTGAATTTTAATTTCAATCTAACTATAATTATTAAAAAGGAAAATAAATGGATATTTTATTTACAACTATTGGTAGTTTTTTATTATTATTTATATCATTATATAAATGGATAGTAATTGTTGCTTCTTTAATCACTTGGGTAACCCCAAACCAGGGAAATCCAATTGTTAAGATATTGAATCAATTAACACAACCTGTTTTTGATAAAGTAAGAAAAACTATACCATCTGTATTTAGAGGAATAGATTTAAGTCCTCTTTATATAATTTTTTGTTTAATATTTATAGAAAATTTTCTAGTAAAATTAATGCACTAATATTTATGACTGTTTTATTTCAAGATTACAATAAAAATGTTGAAACATACAGCGACTATATTATTTCTTCTATTCAACATGAATATTTAAATACTGATTTTGTATGTTTAGAAGATTATGGTGTTGCATTTGTAAAAATATTTGATTTTGACTTAATTTATTATTATTTTAAGTATATTATAGAACACATTAATAATTTTGATAGAGAAATATTATTAAATTCTAAAAATCCTGATTTTACTTTATTTAATCAAAGATTTAAAGAAGATTTCATTGAAGCATATTTAGATTATTTGTTAATGGATTTGTTTAATTTAAATGTGTATCTTGAAAATAAATATTCTAAAAATAGTGGTAGTCAATTTTTTATTGAAGATGCAAAAAATTGGACTATTTGGGGTTATAAAAATGACATAAGAGATAGATTGTATTCTATTATATCATTAGAAAAAACTTATTCTTTTATTTAAAATAATTAATTAAATAAAAAACAAATTCATTTTTTTTATCATTTTCTGGTGAAATACAACTTTCACAACAAGTTCCTGCACCAGTAGTTTCAATTAATTCTTCAAGAGTTGAAAGATTTTTTGTTTTTATCGCTTCCATAATTTCACTATGTGAAATTTGTTTACATTCACAGATAATATCTGAACTTTCTAAATCATTTATATTTTTCATCTTATTCCTTTTTTTCTTTATTATAAACATATTTTAGAAAAAAAAAATATATACACTAATAATTAAATAATATTAAGGTATTTTTAATATTATTTAATTATAATTAGATAAATAAAAAATATAGGTAGAATATGTATAATTTTAATAAAAATCTATTAGAAAAAATAAAAAAAGAAGATCAAAACTTATTACTTTTTGATTTAGAGACTACAGGGTTAAAAAATCCTGTTGAGATAAGTGAAATAGGTTATATAGTATTAACTTTAAAATATAACAAAAAAGAAAATACTATTGATATGGTTGAAATTGCTGAAGGTTGTGAATACTTCAATGTTTCAAAAGAAATAGAACCAGGAGCAGTTTTAATTACAAATATAATTAGGAGTATTGATTTAAGTAATAAAAACTATATGAATGATTTAAATGTAGTTGCAAAAGAAATGTTTAAAACTGTTAATGTTTCAAAATATCATAAATTAGATGAAGAATCTACATTTACAAAAAAATACTTTGATAATATTATTGAAAAATATAATATTACATTATTTGCTGGACACAATTTATATGAATATGATTTCTTTAAAGTTTTAACCACAACTTACAATGTAGGAATATCTCCAGAAAATGTTTTTGATACTTTATATTATTTAATTCACAGTGAAAGATATAAACTTACAAGAGGACAAAATCTGAATAAGTTAGCTAAAGAAATAGCTAAAAAAATAAAAGATCCAGAATTAGATAAAATGATTGATGAAAGAGATGAATATCATGATGCTCTTATAGACGTTAAGGTAAATAAGTTTGTATTAAGTCAACAATTAAATGAATTAATTGTTTCTGAAGTTGGGCAAATCGAAAATAGTTTTGATAATACTAATGATTTAGAAGAATTTAAAAGTGGTGATTATATATATGCAAGAACAGAAGTAAGTGGCGATTCTATTTTAACTATGAATTCTTTAATAGAAAAATGTAAAGAATTAGAATGTAAAAAATTAATTATCGTTGATAATACTTTTACAGGTACAATTAAGAATAGTTCAAAAAAATCAAATGATTTAGAAATTATTTTTGGTATAAAAGTGACTAATATTGATGATAATTCAGAATATGATATATTATTGAAAAACACATTAGAATATAGAAAAATATTACCTTTATTAATAGAACAAAATCAAGTTACAACTGATTCACTTGAGGATATTAAAAAGTACACTAATAATCTTGTTATTCCCTCTCAACCTGTACCATTATATTTAATGAAAGATGATTCTATCATTCATTTTATTCATATGAAATCAAAAGACAATAGAGCCTTTACTAAACAAGAATTAGATGGGTTTTTAGATTTTAATAAAGAAAATCTTTCAATTGAAAATGGGAATGTTAAAAGTAAAGAAATAAATACTTTATTAAAAAACACCATTACCATTGAAAATGGGTGGGAAGCAGTTGATTTTCAATTTTATAAACACTTAGGATTATCTTCTTTCCCTTCATTACCTGTTCTTTATAGTGGAAGAAATGGAGAAATTACTACTGAACCAGATACATTAGATGAATTTTTAACTATTTTAAGGGAACTAGTTTATAGTGAATTTGATTTAAGAAACTTAAAACAATCTATTAAAATATCTTATAGTATAGAGGATGAAGAAGAACTAAATAAATTAGTAGATGACTATCATTCAAGAATTGAAGAGGAACTAGCAGTATTAAAAGCATTAGGTAATCCTGATTATGTTAAGTATTTCTTTTTAGTAAAAAAAATTGGTGAGTTTATTAAATTTGGTCCTGGAAGAGGTTCAGGTGCTGGTTCTATTTTGTTATGGATTTTAGGAGTAACTGATACAGACCCTATTAAATATGGTCTATTATTTGAGAGATTCATGGATCCCGAAAGACCAGATTTTCCAGATGTGGATTTAGATATTGCAAGTAAATCATATGCATTTAATGCGTTAAGTGATTACTTTAATGAAGCAGTTAAAAATACAATGGATTATACAAAAAAACCATTTGATATTTATGATAACACTATTATTGAAAAATATATTAAACCTAATAATATATTTGTAGGTAAAATTACAACTGTATCAAAAAGTTCAAGATTAACTGTTGCGAATTCTTTTGTTAGATTAAATGGATTCCCCGAATCTATGAAGAAGTCATTAAGTAGAGAGTTTAATGATAAATCTACTATTTTAAGTAATATTGAATTATGTTCTGAATCAAATATGTTTTTTGAAAAATATCCTTTAGAGAGTATTCCCGAAGAACATGTTTTATTTAATAGGATGAAACAATATAATAATTTATTAGAAAAACTTGATAATTTACAAGATTTAACAACAAATTATGGATTACATGCTGGTGGTGTTATTTTCTTCCCGTATCACAGTTGTTGTATTGCCCCAATGCATCAAGAAAATGCTATTTGTTATGATAAAGATGACACTGAATCTATGAATATGATTAAAATGGATTTACTTGGTTTAAAAACACATGCAATTTTACAAGAATTACAAAATTTTATTTCTTCTTCCTATGAAGATAACAAAGTATTTAATTTAAACTTTCAAAAATTTGATGATCCAAAAGTTTTTAAAGCATTATCAGAAAAATTTACTGCTGAAACATTTCAAATGGGTTCTGCCGGTATGGATAATATTGTCGAGTCTTTATCTCCTTTAGTATTTGAAGATATGATTGCAACAACTGCATTATATAGACCTGGACCTTTAGGTTCTGGTGCTGTTGATGATTACATTTGTTCTGCACAAGAAGAAAAAGTAAAAAAATATGATATTAAAGATACTATAAGCCTAATCACAAAAAGAGAAGAAGAATTTAATATTTATGATAAATTAATTCTAGAACAAAAAGAAATTGTAAATACATTTAAAAGAAACATTAGAAAATTAAATGAACTTTTAATTGAAATAAGGGATTGGAAAAAATTTAATAAAGATCCAGATGGAAAAAGTAAAGAAGTTCCAGAAAATCTAAATGGATTATTAGATATGACAAATCTAAAAATTGCAAATACTTTTTTAAAATATCAAAAAATCACTGGATACTTAAATGACATAAGTATTCAACAAAAAGATAATTTATATGGAAAATTTACAGATGCAGATGGTGAGACATTCTATCCTTCTAAAATTATTTCAGAAATAGTTCAAAGTGCTTGTGTAAAAACAAGAGTAAAATTTACAGTACCAAAAGAATTGAAGACAGATTTTCAATATTTACAAAGTTTTTATTTAATTGATGACCCTGTTGTTAATGAAAGAACTATTTATGATAATGAAGATAATGATATTGAATATTTTGAAAATTTTGTTAAAAATTTACAAGATTTTGGTTTAAAGAAGGAGATTGGTGATATTAATCAAAATTTTATTCAAAAATCAAGATTTGCATATGAAGAGGTTGAAGTTGATAATGAACTTTCTTTATTAAATACTAAAAGTATTAATAATATCAATATAGATACTCTTTCATATACTTTATTTTCAAAAGTATCAAAATTTTTAAAGGGAAATACTTTCCTTTTTGCTAAAAATGATTTAATAAAGAAAATGTCCAAAGATTTTGATTCAAGTTTAATTATTAACCAAGTTGTAGTTAACTTATTAAACCCTGCTGTTTTCTATGAAGATGAAAAGTTTAAACAACCTTTATATGCTTTTTATAATGCATACCAGGATTTAAAAGAAAATATTGATGAAGAATTACTTAAAAAAATAGTAGATGTTGATTTAACTAAAAATGATTTAAGTGATGAAGAACTTGAGGAATTAGAAATAATTTGTGAACAAAGTAATTGTTCTTTTAACAAAACATATACTGAAATAATTTATAACTATAATTTATATTCACCAGAAGAATTTATTCATAAAATTAAAGAATATGATTTAATTATTAAAGACAAGGAAAGATATTTTGAATTAACTTCTGAAACTTATGGAGTTATGGTTTATCAAGAACAAATTATGAAAATATCTGTTCAAATGGCAGGTTACACTAAAGCAGACTCTAATCAATTAAGAAAAGCAATTGCAAAACAAAAAAAAGAAGCAATGATAGTTCATTCAAATAAATTTGTAAATGGTATATCTTCTAAACAAATTAACAAAATGGAATTTACAGGAAAATATTCACATTTAGTTTGTTATAAAACATTAGAATCAGAATTATTGATTGTTAATACAAATGATAATACAGAACATAATATTATTGCTACAATTGAACCAGATACTTCAATTAGACCACTAAATGCTTGTTTAAAAGAAGATTTACCTTTAATTGAAGAATTAAATAAGGAAGAAAATAGAAAAAATTTACAAGTAACTTATAATGAAGCAGAGTTAACCTTTTTACAAGCAAAATATTTATGGGCAAAAATTGAAGCATTTGGTGCATATGCATTTAATAAATCACATTCTGCTTCTTACTCTATTTTAACATATTTAACCCAATATTACAAAGAACATTATATGATGGAAGCATATACTTATTTTTTAAGACATGTTTCAGAGAAAAATAAAATGGAATTAGTTCGTGAAATACATAGAAGGGGAATTGAATTTAAATTACAACCTTTAAATTCTTCTGTTTCATTAGATTTTACATTTGAAGATAAAACTATTTTTGTACCATTAACTTTTATTAAATCTTTAGGTAATAAAGAAATTTTAAGTATAATGTCATACTTTCAAGAATATGATATTAATACCATTGAAGAATATATAGTGTTAACAGGTTCTAAACCTAAAAAGAAAATACTTGAAGTTTTAGGAACATTAGGAGTATTAGATTTTAACAATAATAAAAATAAACCTTTTTGTAATATTACACAAAGAGAATGGTATACTTTACATGAATTAGATTTAAATAAAAAATCTATTTTTATTGATTATATTTTTAAAGAAAGTATAAAAGTAAAAGAATACAAAGATAAATTAAAAGATTTTGAACAAAAAATAGAACAAAATTCTTTTAGTAGAGTTATTTTTGAACCAAAGTATTTTGAATTACTACATAATTTATATTTTTATCAAAAAAGACTTTCAGTAGAAATGGATATGGAAGAAATTAGTAAAAACTTATATTTAAATGAAGATTTATTATCTTTGGAATCAGATTTAATTAAGGCATTAATATCAGATTTAACTAAAGCAAAACCAACTATATTTGAAGAAGATATCTCATTTTTATTAATACATATTCCTTTATTTGAAGAAAGTATTATTGAAACTATCAATGATATAACCAAATTAAGTAATGAAGAAAAAGAAAAATATATAAAATTATTTATAGAAAAAAATGGTAATGGTATTCAAAGAAATTATTTATTCTTCAAAGAAGATAAAACATATATAGAAATGAAAAAACAATACACTGAAAAATCTTTAGTTTGTGGAAAAGTATTAAGAAATAATAACATTAGATTAGTAGAAGGAATTAAAATAGACACATTAACTAAAGATATAAATATTATTGAAAACTCAACAGTTATTGAAAATCTTATTCATGTTTTAGAACAAAAAGTAAAGTATAATAAACTAACTATACCTTTCATTGATAAACTAAGACTTTTATTTGAAAAAGTGCAAAAATTACAGAAAGAAGGAAAACTTGAAGTAGAAGAAATTAGTTGGTTTAAAAAATATACCAAAATAATAGTTCCTTTAGTTTCAAGAAATGGTTTGTTTGATAGTATTTATATTGATTCTGAAACTATCACTAATTCAAAAGAAAGTTTAGAAGATTTAAAAGAAATATTATTATTAATTTCAACTAATAATTTTAAAATTATAGAAACTAAATCTAAAGTAACAACATTACTTACAAGTTTAACAAAATTATATGATTTTGTTGAAAAATTAAAAGAAGTTCCTTTTGAAAATGTTATAGACACATTAACTTTAGAAACAGAAGTGGAAGATAAATTAAATTTAGATGAAATGTCCTTAATTTATGAATCTTATTTGAAAGAAGGCGCTAATATATTTACAATTAAAACTGAATCTTTAACTGAATTAAATAAAGTTAGTTACATTGATAGTAAAAAAATTTTAGATACATATTTATCTGAAAATTATACTGATACATTCAATACAACATTATCTATTATTAGTGCTATTAAAAGTATTAAAGAAGAAGATGATTTAAAACTTACAATTACAGATTTACTAAACAATGAAAAGAATGACTCAATAACAAAAAGTAGTAATAAAGATATGTTTATAGACAATAGTTTTGACAACAATTTGTTTAATTATGTTTTATACCCTGATTTAAAACAGTATATACCTGAAACATTACCACAAGATTTACAAGCTAACATAATAGCTAATAATTTAAATCCTAGACATGGTAATTCTTCTATATATAACTTTTTAATTTTAACTGAAACTAAAACTGATAACAAGAACTTATCTTCTTATATAAGTGAATTATTTTTTGATATACCAGAAGAAGAAAAAGAAAATTTCTTACCTTTATATTTAACTACAAGTATTTTAAGTAAAAAAGAGAAAGAAAAATTAGTGAAATACTTACCTGAATCAATGTTTATTGAATATGAAAAACTTACTAATAAAATTATTATGGATTCTTTATATGATATTACAAGTCAAGAAGATTTAAATAAAATATTAATATCTGTTACTGGGTTAAAATCTGAATTAAGAAAACAAATCTTAATGAAAACATATAAATTTGTAGAACCTGGTTTTGGTGAAACTGGAATATTACCTATTGTTAACAGTAAAAAGAAAGTTAAAAAAATTGAATGTAGTTTTGTTAAATGGTTTCCTTGGTCATTCATGGAAGAACCTTACTATAATAGTAAACAATCTTTCGTTGATTGTCTATACTCTAAAGATAGTATCTTTATTAGAAAAAACTTAAATTAATATATATTTAAGTTTTTTAAATATATAATTATATTTAAAGAAATACTTAAAAGAAGGTTATACATGGATACTACTACTTTACTAATATTAACACTTAATATTATTGCTTTACTTTTTTCAAAACTTATTTTTAAATCATTTAAGAAATCAGAAAAAAGTCGAAGTTTATTTATTTTTAGGTTTATTAATATATCTTTTATTATTTTAATATTAATTAATCTTTTAATAGATACTAATAATGATTTATTTAATAGAATAGCTTGGTCTTTAGGACTTTTTTATCTATCTGTTATTGCATTTGAAATTATTGATAAAATAATTGTATATAAATTAGGTGAAAAAAGAAATGACTCTTTTGAAGAAACACATTCATCTCGTGTTATGACTATTTTATCTGTTGTTTTTATTTTCTTTTTAACTATAATCTTTTTTATAAAGATTTGGAATCTTGATTCAGCATTAGAAACTACAGGTATTATAGGTATCTTTATTGGTTTTCTTGCTTTAACTGCTTCTATTTGGGCACCAGATTTATTATCTGGAATACTTTTACTTAATAATTCATTATTAAACAATCATGATTTGATTGAATTAAAAGGAAATAAATATATAATTTTTAAGTTTGGTTTCTTTGAAACAGTTCTTTTAAATATTAATGATAACCATAGAACTATAGTTAAAAATTCTGAACTTAGAAATAACATTATTGATAATTACAACAAAGTTGCAAGTACAAATGGAATTAGAGAATCTATAGATTATAAAATTGGTTATAACCAAGAAAAAACTTATGAATTATTTTTTGATAAACTTGAAGATTTAAGAATTATATTAGAAACAAAATTTTATACATTAAGTGATAAAATAAATGAAAAAACTCCTTTAGAAATGTTAGTTATGGAAACAGGTGATTTTGCTATTACTATTAGATTCTCCTATTATTTACAAGGTATTAATGATATTAAAACTACCAATGGTGTTAGAAAAATATTTTCATTAAAAAGTTCTTTCAATAAAATTATTTTAATTGAATCACAAAAGTTAGGTATTTCCTTAGATACTCCTATTTTATTGAATAATAATATTTTAGGAAAAACAAATGGTTAATAATATATTATCTTTATTTGATGGATGTTCTGGTGGACAACAAGCATTACAAAAAACCAATATTAACATTGGAAAATACTTATCAAGTGAAATAGAAAAAGCACCTCAACAAGTGACTAAATATAATTTTCCTAATACTATTTTCTTGGGTGATGTTAGAAATGTGAATCCTAAAGAATTACCTAAAATTGATATTTTATTAGGTGGTTCACCTTGCCAGAACTTTTCTTTTGCTGGAAAAAGAAAAGGTATGAGTACAAAAGAAAAAATTGAAATATCATCTTTAGAACAATATTTAAAATTAAAAAATGAAGATTTTGTCTTTGAAGGACAATCTTATTTGTTTTGGGAGTACATGAGAATATTAACAGATTTAAAAAAAATTAACCCAGATATTATATTTTTATTAGAAAACGTTGTAATGTCTGAAAAATGGGAAAAGATTTTAAGTAATGCTATAGGTGTAAAACCAATACTTATTAATAGTGAATTAGTGAGTGCTCAACATAGAAAAAGACTTTATTGGACTAATATAGAAGGTATTACTCAACCCACTGATCGAAATATAAAATTAAAAGATATAATTGAAACAATGGAATATCCAAATAAAGCAACTATATTAGGAAGAAGATTAAATAAAGATGGAAAAAGAAAAGATTATGATAAATCTATCCCAATCATACAATGTTTAGAAGTTCGTGAGTCAAATAGAGAAAAATCTAATTGTTTAACAACTGTTCCAAAAGATAATGTATTAACAACATTACCAATTGGAAGGCATCCTGATGTTTATGGAAAAGTTTATGGTAAAAAACTTCCTTATAGAAATTATACTTCTCTTGAATATGAAAGATTACAAACAGTTAAAGATGATTATACTAAATATGGTTTAAACTCTGAAGGTGTTAAAGTAGAAATAGCAAAATCAAATAGATTAAAAATGTTAGGTAATGGTTGGACTATTGAAGTAATTGTTTGGATATTAAGTCATATTAAGGTAAAAAACTAAATGGAAAAAACAAATTGTAAAACTTGTCAACATTATTTTGTTACTTGGGAACCACAAAAACCACATGGTTGTAAAATATTTAATTTTAAATCACAACTTATACCTTCTATAGTTGTTATAAAAAATTCTGGTTCTACTTGTACACAATATTTAAAAGTTCAAAGGAAATATATAAATGACAAACAAAATCAATAATATTCAAATAGTAAATTCTATTGAATTAAAACAAAATAAATTAAATCTAATTTTAAAACAAAGCAGAAAATTAACTTCTATTGATAAATTTTATGATTTTATTGTGAAAGAGTTAAATATATTTAATATTCATAGACTTGATATTAAAAAAATTGTTATCTCTAAGGTGTTTTTAGATAAAATCAAAGAATCAGATGATTTTTCTAAAAATGACATTGAGTATAGTAAATACTTACCTATTTCTTCAAAAGAAATTGATAATGAAGACTTTACTATTTATTTATTAGAAAATTATATATAAACAAGGAAAAAAAATGGAAAAAATATCATTACAAATACAAGATTTAAAGAAAAAAGTAAATTCTGTTTCTAATTTATGGGAAACATGTGAAATAAATAATACTATTGAAGATTTAGAAAATAGTATTAACTCTAATCTTAAAGATACAAATACTTCAAAAACAAAAAATGTTTATCGAAATAATTTACCAAATATAGGTTATATCATTCCTTTATTAATTTCCTTAACTATTATATTCTATAGTTAAGGAACCAAAATGATTATTAACATAATTACTATTTTAAGTATTTTATTTTTTGCGATTAAAGGTGAGAAACTATTTAAAATACCTTCTCCACTTTCTATTGTTGTTTTAACAATTGGAATAATACAATTAAATCCAAATTTCTTTGGATTTACTACTATGGAAATCTTTGCAGATATGGTGTTATCATTTGTTGTATTATTAGTTTTAGTTGATGCTTTTATTATTAAGTGGGTAGATTTAAAAGAAAATTGGTTGTCTTTAGTTTATCTTGCAGGTGTTGCTGTGATCCTTTCAATACTTTCAGGTGTACTACTAACTAATACGCTTTTTTCTGAATACAATCTATCAACTGGTGCTATTATTGTTTTATTTGCTATGGTTTTAGCAACAGACCCAGTTTCAGTTGTTTCAACATTTAAACAATACCCAAAATTACCACATAAAATTAAATTCTTAGCAGAAGGCGAATCACTTTTTAATGATGCTATAGCTTTAATTGCATTCCTTGCTTTTGGTATTTATATGATGCAAGGTAATGAAGTTACACCTTCTTATGTTGCAATAATCACTGTTAAAATGTTAGGTCTATCTATTTTAATTGGTGGCATAATTGGTGGTATTGGGTTTTTATTAATGAAAACTACAACAGATGTAATGTCTGAATTAGTTCTAATCTTATTGATAGCATATTCTTCTTTTGAAATAGCAGAATTATTTCATGTTTCAGGTTTATTGGCAGAAATTGTTGCTATTGTATTATTAACTATAGGAATACAAAAAAGTTATATAAATGAAAAAAAATCTTTAACAAATGTTACTAATAAATTAAATACATTAGAGAAACCTTTTAGAAAAAAAACTTTTGATTTTTTACTTTCTAATATAACAAACATCAAAAGACAAGATAATGTATTATCATTTTTAACTGTCATTGCTTTATTTGTAAATGCTATTTTATTTATTGGTCTAGCAGTTATCATTGACTTTGGAAATATGTTAACCTATTGGAAAGAAATTGTTGTTATTTTTATAATTACAACTTTAATTAGAATGATTATGATGGGTAACTTTGCTATTATTTCTAATAAAACTATAAAAATACATACAATAGATATGAAATCTTATTTTGTATTATTATTTGCAGGTATAAAAGGTGGTTTATCTATTGTTATGTTAGTTATGTTAAAGAAAATGGTTCCTGACTTTGAACACTTTGATATGTATGTTGCTATTGTATCTGGTATAATTTTACTTTCTATGTTTATATATGTTATTGGTTTAACTATAACTATTAATACTAATAAAAAAGAATTTGAAGAAGAATATAATAAGGAACTTGAAATAGGACACTAATTCTTTACCTAATATTAAGATTATTTAAGTATACTCTTAATATTAAAGGAAAAAATGTGAACCATTTATTATATATTCTTACTATTTTGTTTAACATTAAATATTTTGGTGATTTTTTTAGAAAAACTATTGAAAATATTATTGCTTTTATTTTTTCTATTTTTAACAATAAATATTATAAGATAATTAAAAAACAATTTAATCTTACAAATATAAGTCACAATTTTTTAACTATTTTTAATACTAATAAATCAATTATCAGAAGTTTATTTTTTGTTATAAAGACAAAAAATTATAATAAAGAAGAACTTAAACAAATTATTTCAATTGAAAACGAAAAAGACTTAAACAAATTACTTGAAACAGATAATTTTATTTTTACAACTGCACATTATTCTAATTGGGAATTACTATTTACTTATTTAACTACTATTACTAAAGTTAATGCTGTAGGTAAATTACAAAAAAATGAAAATTTTTATAATTTTATTCTTGAGAATAGAATAAAATTTGGTGGAGAAGTATTTAAAAAAGAAGGTGCTTTAAGAAAGTCACTTAAATCTTTAAACAATGGTATAAATATTTTTATGTTACTTGATCAAAACACAAATATGAATGATGGAGTTTTATGTAATTTTTTTAATATAAACACTCCATTTTTAAAAACTCAAGGAATCCTTTCTCAAAAAACAAAAAAGAAGACTATTTTTATATGGATTGAATGGGATAATGAAACTGAAAAGTATATTATAAAATGGAATAAACCTTATATATCAAGTATTGAAGATAAAGAAATATTTATAAATGATACAGTTAATCATTATGTTATAAGTTTAGAAAATATTATTAAAAAAAAACCAGAAGAATGGATGTGGGTTCACAAGAAATGGAAATCTATCAAACCAGAACTTTATAATAAAATATAATAAAATAAAAGGTATATTATTTATGACATTACAAAAACATTTAATTGACATTAGAGAATCTTCTTGGTTTTCAAATTTAACTACAGGTATTATTATTTTCTATGCTGCTATATTAGGTTTCAAAACATTAGGTGAATTTAATACTTCTTTAGGAATTCTATTTGTTTTTCTTGACTATTTTATTACTATATATTTTTTAATTGAAATTATTATTAAAATGAGTTCAGAAAAAAACTTTTTGGACTTTTTTAAATCCAAATGGAATATCTTTGATTTAATTATTGTTGTTATCACTTTAATACCTATAGAAGATTCTTCTATGGCTGCTGTAGCCAGATTATTAAGAGTATTTAGAGTATTAAGAATAATAACTGCCAGACAAGGTTTGAAAAACATTATTGATATGTTGATTGGGGCTATACCTTCTATTATTGATATTGTTATACTTTTATTTATTATTTTTTATATATATGCTATTATTGGAAACTTATTATTTGTAGACGCTCCTTCTGGTCTTTGGAAAGATTTCTTGATTTCTATGCTTACTTTATTTAGAATTCTAACCTTTGAAGATTGGACAGATGTAATGTATGAAGGAATGGAAATATATCCTTGGTCTTGGATTTATTTTGTTTCTTTTGTTATTATTGCTGCTTTTGTATTCTTTAACTTATTTATCGCTGTTATCATTGGTGAAATGGAAAAAATAAATAATAAAGACTTAGAAGCAGAAATACATGAAGATAGTAAAAAACTTGACTTAATATTAGAAGAATTAAAAGAATTAAGATTAGAAAATAAAAATATTAAACTTCAAATAGAAGAAAGTAAATAACTTTAAATATTTTAAAAATAAATCTTGTATTTCATCATTGTAACAATTTAAAGTTGTTTGTTGTTTTAAGTTGGAATTAGAACCTGATTTTAATAACAATTCTACCTTATCTAACCTAATTAAAGAAGATAAAGTCCAAAGACTTCTATTTAATAATTCAGGAACTTCTGTCTGGATTATTAACCTTTTCTTTTCATTCAAAATTATTATTTTCTTTAACATAGTTTTAGAATAACAAAATATTCCCTAAAAAAAGATAAAAACTATTTAGTTTCAAAAAAAACATAGGTATTAATTATAATACTAAATAAAAAGGAAATGAATATGCCATTATTAGATAGTTTCACTGTAGACCATACAAAAATGAAAGCACCAGGTGTTAGAATAGCAAAAAAAATGAATACAAAATCAGGAGATAAAATTACAGTTTTTGATTTAAGATTTTGTACTCCAAATAAAGAAATGATGGACGAAAAAGGTATTCATACATTGGAACATTTATTTGCTGGTTTTATTAGAAATCATTTAAATGGGGGAAATCTTGAAATTATAGATTGTAGTCCAATGGGGTGTAGAACAGGTTTCTACATGTCAGTATTGGGGGAACCTTCTGGAAAAAAAGTACGAAAAGCTATGAAAAATGCGTTAAAGGATATTTTAAAAGTTCAAACAGAAAAAGATATACCTGAACTAAATATATATCAATGTGGTACTTATAAGATGCATAGTTTAAAAAATGCAAAACAAATAGCAAAAAAAATACTAAAAAAGAAAATTAATCTTATTAAGAATGAAGATTTATCTTTAGATTTAACAAAAATATAAGAGAAAATTTAAATGAAAATAAAAATAAAAATATATAAATGGTTAGATTTTATTATTTTACCTATTACAAACATGAATATAATACAAAAGATTTTTTTTGGATTATATATGTCCTTTTTAATATTAGGTATTATATATTTGATTAGTATAATAATAAACTATAATATAGTTTATCCAAATGATATGAATAACTTAGAAAAAATATTGTTTTTGATAAATTATACAATATTTATATTATTTACTTTTTATTTTTATAGAAAAAGTAAATATAGTTATTTAAGATAAAAATGACTTTTTTATATTTAATAATTTTAATAAATACTTTTGCATATTTAATGATTATTTTTAAAATCATTAAAAATAATCATGCAAATGGTGTATCTATTCAGGCATTTTTATCTGGTGTACTTGCTGCATTAATTACTATATTAACAACAAATGAAATAAATATAATCAAAATATATAGTATATCTTTGTTTTTTTCATTGGTTGTAACATTAACTATATACTACTATCATAAAAAAACAAATTATGAAACAATAGAAAATAAAAAAACATTAATAATAGGATTTAGTGGAAGTATTCTGGGAATATATGGTTTTAATCAATCTTTCAAAAGTTTTATGAAAAGAAATGAATATACAAATGTTAGTATTTTTTCTTATATATTATTTTCTTCATCATACTTTTTAAGCTGGTTTTTTTATGCTGAATCAATATATACACAATTTGTTATGTTTCTTAGTTTTTTAACTAATTTTTATGTAGTTATACAAACATATGTTACAAATAAAAAAAAAGAAAGAACTTTAAATGAAGAGGTAATATATAAAAATGGATTTTCTTAAAAATAAAAAAATAAAATATACAATTATATTTTTTTTACTATATATGTTAAATGCTATGACATATATAATGTTTCCAGTTGTTTTAAAGGATTATTTTTCAATTGAAGAAATATCTATTATTCTTGGTTCTGGTGCTGTAGGAACTTTATTTGTATTATATTTAAACACATCTGAGTTTTTTAATAAACATTTAAATGTAAATAACAATTTAATAATAGTTACTATTAGTTCTTTTCTTTATTTGTTATTTTCAAATATTATATATCCAAATTTTTATATATTATTAATTTCATTTATTTTATTTCAATCCAGTTATTTAAAACAAATACAATTATTAGAAATAGAAATACTAAGTGAATCTTTAGATTATAGTTGGTTTAAAAGTTTTGGAACTATTGGTTTTTCAACAGCCATTTTAATAACTATTTTATTTGATATTAATTATATTAATTTTTTACTTATATTTATTCCATTATTATGTATACTGTTAATATCAATAATTACTATAAGTAGTAACAAAGTAAAACCAAAAAAGTCTAAACAATTTTTCTTTAAATTAACTGAATTATATAATTTTGTTAAAACAGAAATACTTTTATTTATTTTTATAATTTTAATGATATTTCAAAATTCTGCAAATGTTTTATATTTTGGTATATATTTAAAAGAATTAAATTTTTCAGAAGTTCAAATATCATCAACCTGGTTGATTTCTCTTCTTTTTTCATTTTTAGCAGAATTCTACATATATAATAAAATAAAAAATAAATTTCCATTAATAAAAATAATTATTTTTACATCTTTATTTACAAGTTTAAGATTTATATTATATATGTTTTTAGTTCCAGGTAATATCAACCTAGTTTATATAGTCGCTTCTGGACATTTTTTTACATGGGGGATGTTACATCTAAGTATTATGGACTATATAAAAAATAAATTTAAAAACGACCTATTACATTTAAAAGAAACAATACAAATATATTCTTTCCTAAGATATGGAATTATACCTATTTTAATATCATTGATTGCAGGTATAATAATACCAATTAGTTTTAATATTTTTTGGTTTATAACAGCAATAACTTCTTTAATTGCATTATATTTTATGTTTAAAATAGAAAATAGAAAAATAAAATAGAAAAATATTATAATAAATTAAAAAAGATATAAAAATGGACTTCACTAATTTAATAATATTTACATTTTTTGTAATACCTTTTATAATTACACCTGGTCCAGGTGTGTTATTGACTATAAATAGTACTGCTTTATATGGTATGAAGAATACCTTAATAACAATTTTTTCATTAGCATTTGGAATCTTTTTAGTATCAAACCTAACTTTGTTATTAAATACATTTTTATTAAACAATGAATACATTTTAATTATTATTAAAATAATAGGTATATTGTTCTTAACACATTTAACAGTAGAAACATATGAATTAAGTAAACAAATACATTATGATCAAAAAATAAAAAAAATAAATAATATAAAAAAAATCCAAAAAGCTTTTCTAACTTCTATAACTAATCCAAAAGTGTATATAGTTTGGTTGATAGTAATACCAACATTTACAAAACATAATAATATATTATTAAATAATAATGGTTTTATATATACTTTAGTCTTTGTATTATTATTTGTAATGGTACATTTGATTTATTCATATATATTTAATTCAATATTGTCTACTGTAACATTAGAATGTAAAGAATTAATAATAAAAAAATTAATTAAATATTCATCATATATTTTTTTTATATTTACAATTTATTTAACTGTAGATTTTATCATCTATTATTCAATAGAATATATGATAAATACAATTTTAAAAGTATTCTTTTGGATATAAAAAATGCCTAGAAAAATATTTAAAAAAATATCTCCTCCAAAAGAAAAAATTGAGAACTTACCATTTTTTTATAAAATAAAAGATGAATATAAAAAAAATATATTTAGTTTAAGAAAATTTGCAGTTGCAAAAGCCTTTTTTTTTGGTTTATTTTTTGCATTTATTCCTATGCCATTTCAAATGGTAGTAGTTTTATTTACTTCTATTTTATTTAAACATAATTTACCAATTTCCATATTATTAGTTTGGATAACAAATCCATTTACAATGCCATTTATATTTGGTTTAGAATATTATTTAGGAGCAATATTATTAAACCATGAATTATTAATTTTTTCAATGAATTTGTTAGAAAATTCTATAGATAATATATTTATAGATTTATACTTTGGGGCAATAATAATTTCAAGTATATTCAGTTCTATTGGTTATTTTATTGTTATTAATTATTGGAAATGGAAATTGAAAAGAAAGAAAAAAATATAATAATTTTAGAATATTTTGAAAATGATATTGACCTTGAAAAAGAAAATTCAAAATACAAGGTTAAAATTAAAGTACAAATCATAAATAACTTATTAAAAGAGAAATAAAAAAAATCATGTATATTTTTTATTTTATAATTTAATTATATATAAAAACAGGATTACATTTATGAATAAAATAATTTTAACTTCATTTATTACATTGTTCTTTAGTAGTAATTTATTATCAAATGAATTTTCTTGGGCAGATTATCAAGAAGAAATTGGTCATGATTACATATCTAAATATAAAAATTCACAAGAATTACCAGCAGAACAAACAAAAAAATATATTAAACGTGTCCATAAAATGGATATTGAAAGAGAAAGTTTAAGTGAAATAAAAGCAAAGAAAAATGATAAACTTTCTGTAGGTTTAGTTTTTAGAAATCCAAAAATATATTCGGGAACAAATACTATTATTGGGGACGAAGGTATAATTAGTGGTGATATATCAAGTACTTCTACTTCAGAAGAATTAGATATGTTTGGATTAAAAATGTCTGCTGCTTTGGATTTATCTGCTTTAGGTTGGTCAGGTAGAAAATATGCAAACATTAATGTATTTAGTGATTTAGTTGAAATGACTATATCTAAAAGAATATTTTTGAGTGATTTTGATTTAGGTATATTTGATTCTATGAATAGATGGAATGGACCTTTTCTTGAAGCAGGTGTTGGACTTTCATATCAAATTAAAGAAACAATTAATGAAGAAGGAATGTCACCAATGATTATGTTTGGTGGTGGTTGGAATCTTAACAATAATTATGAAGTAAAAGGTGAAGCCTCAATTCCTAGTAACTATACAAAGGGAACTGTGTCAAGATTTTCAATAAGTAGTTTATTCTAACTATTTTCAATAAAGAAATACTATTTTAGTATCTCTTTATTTTCATTATTTATTTCAAATACTTGTTTAGCTCGTGTAATTGCTACATATAATAAATTAATTTCTTCTATTATTTTTATTTTTTTTTCTTTACTTATTCTATATTTAATATTATCAGGATTACTTATCCATTCTTGTTTCAATATACTTCCACCATCTTTTTCTGACTCCATATAATCTTTAATAGAACTAAAATCTTCTGAAATTATTACTTTATCCCATTCCAATCCTTTAGCTGTATGTATAGTAGTTAAATAAGTATCTGAAGAATTACATTCATTATATTCTCTTACTTTTTTTAACATTTGTTCCAAATCTGATAATGTATAACCTTCTTGTTGAATAATCTTTAAAGAAGTTTTCAAACTAATATCATTTATTTGTTCTGCATAATCAGTAATTTCATCTAATGTTTCAAAGAATGTTAAATATTTATTTGTTTTTATTTTATCTTTTTCACCTCTTCTAAAATGTGCTAATTCTATTATTTGATTGAATATTAATTTTGGATCTCTAATTGTTTGAAAAAACCTACCTTCTTCTAGGAAATTTGCCATACATTTTATTTGATCTGCATTTGTTCTAAACAAATATGCAGTTGTTTTTATATCTAAATTAGTTTCTATTTTTGATTGTATCTCTTCTTGTTCCCATTTATACTCTTTTAATAAATTTGAAACTGTTCTTGCAATTTCTTTGTTATATCTAAATGTTTCAGTTAAATATAAGTTTTCACCCTTAAATTGAGACATTAAATTAACACTACCTCTAAAACTATAAATTTGTTGATGTGAGTCACCAACTATAATCTTTCTTGGTGCTTTAATATTTTTAAATATAGATAATGTAACTTCATTAGTATCTTGTGCTTCATCTAACATTATTGTATTGTATTTTGTTATATCTATTTCATTATTTTGTAATAATAAATCAAACTTTTTTAAATAAAAACCATGAGTAAAATCTAATTCACCACTATCCATTTTATTCCATAACTTAAGGACATTAAGTAACATTTCATCTTCTTTATCATCAAAAAAACTTTCTATTGTTTCTCTTGAATGACAAAATGTATTAAAAATATCAATAAGTTGTTTTAAATATTCATAATTTTTATCTTCATAATATTCTGATATTTCCCTTGGTTTATAATCATTATGTTTTAAGTTATCAATATTTATATTTGTATAGTTTCTGATACCATATAATGCCAATGAATGTGTAGTCATTGTAGTTACATTTTTAGAAAACTTTCTTTTTCCTTCTTCTGCTATTGATTTATTAAATGCTAAATATAATATATTTTCTTCAAGTGATTTTGAAATTATTTGTAATGTTGAAGTTTTCCCAGTTCCAGCAAATGCATTTATTTTTAAATTACATTTTTCATTTTCTAATATATATGTTTTAATTTGTTCTTGTTCTTGAGTATTAGTAAAAGGTTGAGTATTTTCTCCACCTTTATCTTTTGAAAAATTAAGTTTTGATAAATCAATTTCTTTAATTTTTAATTTTGATTCACCTTCACCTTGTTGAAAAAATATTTCATGTAATGTTTTATTTTGTTTTGTTAATATTACTGATTTTAAATCAGAAAGAACTCGACCATCTATTATATCTGTTTTCCCTGTTATTTTCTCACGTATATGTATTTTATTATTTTTATACATTGATTTTAATAATTTTTTTAATTTATTAGGATCTTCTGCAACCACCATGTAACTATTTTCATAATCTAACCCACCATAGGTTTTATATTCTTCATCTATACTTGGTTTATTAAAATTCTTATTACCTTTAATTAATGCAGATAAATTAGAACTAACTGTTAATCTAATAAATTTATGATTTTTTGGGACTAATACATATAATTTTTTAGTCATTTGTTTTACTTTCTTTACTATCATTAAGAACTAGGTGTATCTTCATTTGTATATTCATTTATATATTTGTTTTGTTGCGTTTTTATTTCTTTAATTTTATAATTTTTCAATGCTGCTTCATCTCTTTCACCAGTTCTGATTCTTTCTACTCCACTTACTGGAACCCACCATACTTTTCCACTACCAGCACCATAATCTTTACAAGTTTCTCTTAAACAATCAACAACTGTTTCTCTTTCTATATTGTTTAAAACAACTGTTTCAAGTCTCATTTTAGGTACTAAATCTATTTTTTCATTACCTTTAAGATTTAAACCATCTAAACCTTTCCCTATAACTTCTGAAACTGTTACTCCATGAATATCATTTTCTTGTAAACTACTTACTATTTCATTTACATCTTTCCTATGTATAATTGCTGTTATTAAAATCATTTATTATCCTTTATCTATAATGTTTAGTTAAATTATAGAATAAAATACTTTAAATTAACTTAAAAACATACTTATTTTAAAGTATTTATCGATTCTTTGATACAACTTATTCTTTTTCCTATATCATTTCCTTGAAAATCTAAAAAATCTGTTTGTATTTTATAAATTATCTCTTTATTTAATTTAAACTCTGCAACTATATAACCGGCATATACTTTACAATTATTAGTTTTTTTATTCTGGTCATCTACATCATTTTCTCTTACATAATAAAATATTAAAACAAATCCTCAAACACAAATATCTAAATGAATTAATAATTTTAAAACTGTTTCTAGTAGATTGGTTAGAAAAGAATTTAAATCACATATAAGTGATTATTACTGTTAGTTACCCTTTTTGGTCTCCTTCTTACTGTATTACTTCAATTAGTTGAGTTTCTTTAGAAGTAATAAAAAAATATGTTCAGTCTCAAAACAAACCCTCTCAATAGTAGTTCTTATCTTTTTGTTTTATCAAATCTTTTTGCGAAACCTTCTAAGTTTTTCTTTTTTAAATCACCATTATATATAATTTCTTCTGGTTTAATATCATTATCATGAAGCATTGTAGGTACTGCATCAGCATTTTCAAGTCTTTCCATATGAATATCTAATTCATCTTCACTATATGCCATTTGCATATCAGCAGATACAACATGAGGAAGTGCTTCTATTACTTTCATTTTTTTTAGTTCTTCACTAACCCCTTCACCTTCAATAGTTACAATAATTCTTCCCTTTTCATCATGCATATGATAATCACACGCATCACAATTTTTAAGGTCTTCTACAAGTCCTTCTAAAAACTTTGGTACTGTTTGTACCACTACACTTGAAACATTCATTTTAATTCCTTTTATTTTAATTTATAGTAATTTATTTTTTCATCATCACTAGATATATAGAGTTCTTTTTCATTTAAAAATAATATATTACTAATATTCATTTTGTTTTCAGTCAAAGTATATAAATTGGTTTTATATTCACTATGGAAAATTTCAACATCATTATTTTCATATTTTGCAAATCCTGCTAATTTACCTTTAGGACTTAACCCGGCACTATAAATTAGGAAATTACCTTTTTTATAGTAAGATTGATTATTGGTTACATTATAAATAACAGTTCGCATATCTTGACCTGCTGTAATTATTTTATTATTTTTAAAATCAACTTGAAATACATTATCCAAGTTTTTATTAGAAAAAAGTTTTATAACTTTACCATTTGAAACTTTAATTAACTTTAAATCACCACTTTCATCTGCTACTAATACTTTATCTTTTGATTCATTTAGTTTAAAGTGTGAAAATTTGGATTGAGAGATTTGTGTTGTCCAAATAATTTTATTTTTTTTAATATCATATAAATAAACTTGATTACCAAGTGTTGCAAAAATTATTTTATTTTCTTCTATATATTTTGCTCTTAATATTAATTTTTTAAAATTAATACTAATAAGTTTTATTAAAATATCATCTTTATATTCATAAATATTACTATACCCTTTATCCCCTTGTGTAGTTAAAAGGATAGCATTATTAAATAAATCTATAGAGTATATTTTTGGTTTAATAAGATCTCCCATAAAGTCTTTAATTTTTTCAACCTTAATGCTTTTAATAATTTTATTTTTTTCTTTATTAAAAATATCTGCAGTTCCTTCAATTGTAGATATATATAAATTACCTTTTATATATACTAAATCTGTAACACCACCACTTGCTTCAAATGAAGAAGTTGGTGATAATATTTTCGCATTTAAAAAAGATAATGATATAAATATCAATAACAGTATTTTATTAATCATCTTTTTTTTCTTTTCTTTTGTCTGTAATTTTAAAACCTAATGCTTTATCATCACATACTTCTATACATCTTGCACAATTAGTACATTCACCACTAACTATTGGTCCATTTTCTTTTGAAATAATAGATAGAACTTGTACTTCAGGACAAACTTCTTTACATTTCATACAAGCAGTACAATTATCTGCTGAATGTTTAACTTTAAGTAATCTAAATTTACTAATAATAGAATAAAAACCACCCAAAGGACATATATGACCACACCAACCATTTTTCAGTACAAATAAATCAAACAGGAATATAATTAGAGCAGCAGCCCACCCAAAACCAATACCAAAGATAATTCCTCTATGAATCATTGAAATAGGAGAAATAAACTCAAAAGCAGCAATACCAAATATAAATGAAAGAATTAAACTAATACCTATAACCCAATATCTAACATTTCTATTTACTGGTTGTTTTTTTTGTATTTGATTAAATCCTAATTTTCTTCTTAAATAATTTGCTAAATCTGTAACAGGATTTATAGGACAAACCCAAGAGCAAAATATTCTACCACCTACAATTGCATATAAACTAAATATAATTGCAGCACCAATCAATAGGTTAGTTGAAATGATTGCTCCTGCTACAAACATTTGAAGTACAGCATAAGGGTCACTCATCGGAATAATACCTAACAAACTTGAAGAAGACAAATTTCCCATAAGGAAAGAACATCCCCAAACATATGCGCTAAGGTATAAAAACATTAAAGTTATTTGAGTGATTCTTCTTAAAATTAAATATCTGTAATTATTCCATATAGTTTTCATTTTTGTTCCTTTTTTTTTCATTTTTTATTAGATTGTCTATTTTTAATATAAATCATCTATATCATTTAAAGAATCTAAAGCACTTTTTTTACTTATTTCAGTTGTTGTTGTTTTTGCTTCAGCTTTTTCTAATCTTTTTTCATCTTCTTTATCCCAACCTTTAATATAATAATCTCCTGCTTTTCCTAACGCATTCTCTCTAGGAAGTACAAAGATTGCAGGTTTTTCTGTAACACATGCTCTTTCACATAATCCACAACCAGTACAATGGTCACTATGTACTATTGGTTTCATAAATGCATGTTTTCCAGTTCTATCATTTGATTCATATTCAATTGTAATTGCATCACCAAATATTGGACAAGCTCTATAACAAGCATCACATTGTATTCCCCAAAAAGCAATACAATTTTCATCATCAACTACTGCTACACCCATATCTGCTTGATTTATATCTAAATCACCAGTTTTTTGATTTGTTACACTTTTTTCATTAAGAGCCCCAGTAGGACAAACAGGAACACAAGGAATATCTGGACACATATAACACGGAACTTCTCTTGGTATAAAATAAGGTGTTCCTATTGGTTTATTGTCACCTGGTTTCGCAAGTATTAAAGTATCATAAGGACAAGATTCTACACACATTCCACACTTTATACAAGTTACTAAAAAGTCATCTTCAGGTAATGCACCTGGTGGTCTTAAAATTAATTCTGATGCTTTTGCTTCATTAATATATGCACTCCAAGTTAAACCAGCAAGTGAAGCAATACCTACCCCTCTTACCATGTTTAATAAAAATTTTCTTCTATCTGTCATTTAGTAACTCCTAAAAAGTATAGTATTTTGTTATCAACATTATAATAAATTATTATGATAATTGTATCTTATTTCATTTTATCATCATAATAAATAAAAAAAATTGATGCAAATCAAGTGAAATTAATAAAAATTATTATATAATTTTATTAAATACATTTAGTATTAAAATAAAGGAGAATAAATAATGTTTGAACCATTTACTGACCTTGTTCCAAGTTTCTTTGGTACTTTAAATCAATATCCACTGTTATTAACTGTCTTTTTACACACAGTTATTATATTACCTATGTTTTTTATTTATCAACAAGAAAAAGAAAGACTTGAATCTAAAAATTAATAAGAAATTAAATCTAAAAAAAGGTTTATTTATTAATTTTTAGAACCTTTTTTTAAAATAGATTTTATTTTCAATAATCCAAACTTAAAACCGCTATATCACATTTTTTTTATCATAACAAGGATTACTAGAAGTTCTACAACATGATTTTATTTTATTTGGACATTCTAATAACTTATCAAAAAAATAATTTTTCTTTTATTTTATTTATAAAAAAAGGTTATCAAAAAAATGACAACCTTTTTTTTAATTAAAATTATTTTAATTATTTAGTTATTAGTGACTTCCACCAAGATGACCTGCAACTGAATCTTTATTTGCTATATCTTTATTTGTAACTTTTCCTGCTTCACCTTTAATTGTGTCAATATTTTTCATATATTTATCATCAGACCATGTTGATAGTGTATCACCATTTTTATGTGTATAAACTGCTTCAAATGTATTTTCAACAACAGCACCTTTTGTTGTTTGTGGTGCATGACACTGAGAACAATTAAATCTTGCACCAGTTAATTTACCATCTTTTGTTTTTGTAATAGCAACATCATTTCTCATTACATCTTCAGACTTTTTAAAGTCTTGACCAACTAATTTAACTGAAGGTCTAAAATTTGTCATGTGTGACACTGGAATAGCCGTTGCCCCAACACTTGCTGCTACTACTGGCATATGACAACCAGTACATTGATTATTTTTAATTGTAATAGGTAACATTCCTTCTACACTATGTGGAATCATTGGTGGAGCATCTTGAAATGATCTTTTTAATTTTTTAGAACCACCGGCATAATCAGTAGAATAAGCAGTACCATTTGGTTCTACTGTATCTTCTGAATATAAATCTACTTTTCTTAATCCTAAATAATCTTCTGAAATACCACTTGTTTTACCTTGTGCATGATATTCTTTTTTAGCATCATCAGATAAATTTGTTAACTCTATATGAGAACCAGCTGTTAATAACATTGGTGAAATAGTTAAAGTAAACACTGAAACTATCCCTCCTATTCTTTTTATTAATTCTTTTTTCATAATATTATCTCCTTATACTTTATAAATTTTTATTGCACATTTTTTAAAGTCAGTTTGTTTTGATTGTGGACAAGTATAATCTGCACAAACTTTATTAATAAATACTTTCTCATCAAACCAAGGAACAAAAATAAGTCCTTTTGAAGGTCGATTTCTACCTCTAGTTTCAACTCTTGCTTTTACTCTACCTCTTCTTGACTCAACCCACGCTAATTGACCTTGTTTAACTCCATATTTCTTAGCGTCTTCTGGGTGCATATAACACAATGCTTCTGGAACTGCTCTATATAATTCAGGAACTCTCATTGTCATTGTACCTGAATGCCAATGTTCAAGAACTCTACCTGTACATAACCATACTGGATATTCTTCATTTGGCATTTCTGGTGGATCCATATAAGGTCTTGCAAAGATTTTTGCTTTATTTTTTAATGAAACTTTATTTTTATCTGTAATACCTGTTAAAGTACCTTGTGCTAATTTCTTAGCAAGTGTTCCATAGAATGCATGAGAATTACCAGTTTTTTTAGTAGCTTTTGCTGCATATGGATCATATTTAGCATTAAATCTCCATTGTGTTTCTTTACCATCTACAACTGGCCATTTAAGTCCTCTTACTTTATGGTATACATCAAATGCTGCAAGGTCATGTCCATGTCCTCTACCAAATGCTGCATATTCTTCAAATAAGTATTTTTGAATAAAGAATCCATATCCTTTCCATACTTTACCATCAGAACCAATTACATTTCTTTCATCACCAATACATTCAGAATTGTCATAACCTGCTTGAATAGGATCATTTTCTCTATCAATTTTGTAAGACAACGCATCTTTGTTTGCAAATAAGATTTCATACATAGTTGTATCATCATTGTAACCAAGAGCATAAGCAGCTTTTCTAACATCTGCTAATTTTTTACCATTTCTTAGAGTATATCCACCCCATACATCTTTAACTGTAAATCTTTTAGAAAGTTCTACCCATTGCCATGTATCAGACATTGCATCACCTACAGGTAATACTTGCTGTCTCCAATGCTGAGTTCTTCTTTCTGCATTTCCGTAAGCTCCCCATTTCTCATAAATCATAGCAGATGGTAAGATAAGGTCAGAAACTTTTGCTGAAATACCTGGGTATCCATCAGAAGTAACAATAAAGTTATCCATTTCTCTTGCTGCTTTAATCCAGTGAGATGCTGATGCTGAATCTTGGTAAGGATTACATACATTTACCCATGCAAATTTAACTACACCATCTTCAATATCTCTATGGATTTTCATAATGTGTTGGTTACCAACTGGATTTAATGTACCATTTGGAATATTCCATTTGTTCTCAGTAATTTTTCTATGTTTACCATTTTTTACCATCATATCTGCTGGTAATCTATGTGCAAATGTTCCAACTTCTCTTGCTGTACCACACGCAGATGGTTGACCAGTAAGTGAGAATGCCCCAGAACCAGGAACTGCTTGTTTATTTAACATAAAGTGAACATTATATGATAATGTATTACACCAAGTTCCTCTTGTATGTTGGTTCATACCCATTGTCCAGAAAGAAACTACTTTTCTACCTTTTTCAATATATAAATCTGCTAATTCTTTAATTTTTGCTTTAAATGACTCATTTGATTCATCTGGATCACCTTTAGACACTGAAGTTACATAATCAGCAGTATATGGTGCTAGGAATGCTTTATATTCTTCAAAAGAAATTTCCCAATGTTTAAGACCTGCTGGTTTATTTACCATTTTATCACCTGCTTTATAACCATATGGTTCAAGTGCTGGTGCTTCATTTTCAGAAACAGTATGTACCATTTCTTGGTTAATAGTTTCCATCTCTTTAGCAGTATATTTACCTTCTTCTAAAGATTTTTCACCTTTTCTTCTCATACCATACCCCATATTTACTGGTGAGGCAGCAAATACCATATGTTTCTTAACAAAATCCCAATCAATTGATTCTGGATTATTATATACAATTTCTCTTGCAATATAATTCCATAATGCTAAATCTGAATTCGGTGTAAAGATAATTTCAATATCTGCTAAATCTGAAGTTCTGTGTCTATAAGTAGATAAGTTAATTACTTTAACTCTATCAGGATCACCTAATTTTCTATCAGTAACTCTTGACCATAAAATTGGGTGCATTTCCGCCATATTTGATCCCCAAGATACAACAGTATCTGTAAGTTCAATATCATCATAACAACCAGAAGGTTCATCAATACCAAAAGTTTGGTAGAAACCAACAACAGCAGATGCCATACAGTGTCTAGCATTTGGATCAATTGCATTTGATCTAAATCCACCTTTCATCATTTTTTGAGCTGCATAACCTTCCATTACAGTATATTGTCCAGAAGCAAATACTGCTACTCCTTCAGGTCCTTTTTCTTTTAGTGTTTTTTTGATGTTAACTTCCATTTCATCAAAGGCTCTTTCCCAAGTAACTTCTGAGAACTTACCTTTTTTATCAAATTTACCATTTGAATCAACTCTTAGTAAAGGTTTTGTTAATCTATCTGCTCCATACATAATTTTAGCATTAAAGTAACCTTTAATACAATTCAACCCTCTATTTACTGGTGCTGCTGGGTCACCTTTTACTGCAACAATCTTACGATCTGCTCCATCCCCTTTTGTAGCCATCATAATACCACAACCAGTACCACAGAATCTACAAGCTGCCTTATCCCATCTCCATTCATTTTCTGTTTCATTTGCTTGTGCTTGCATCTCTACAGGTACAGTCATACCTATTGCTGCTGCTGCTGAAGCTGCTGCTGAACTTTTTAAAAAATCTCTTCTTGAAAGTGCCATTTTATTTCCTTTTTTATTTTAGATTTAATAATAAACACTTATATTAATTATAATATAATACAAATATTCCTTTATTACTTTCATTATACTCTTTTTTTTTTTTTTAATACCTTAATTCGATAAAAATTATATTTTTTTTCTTAAAAATATTTAATTAGTGTAAAGAATTGTAACTTTTTTAATGAGAACTTGATATATGTCAATATTTTAGTTGGTTTGGAAGACTAGAACTACATTTTGTTCAATTAAAGATTTAAGTAAAAAAAAGGGAAGGTTTTTACACCTTCCCCTTTTTTAATTATTTGTTGTTAAAATTATATACCAATACCTAAAATTTGATATTGTAAATACCAAATAGCAATAGATACAAAATAACCTATTACAATAGTCCAAGCATATTTCATATGTGAACTAAATGTATAAATACCATGTAGTTTACCCATAACACCAACACCTGCTGCTGAACCAAATGCAATCATTGAACCACCAATACCAGCTGTTAAAGTAACAAGCATCCATTGGTCAAGTCCCATAAGAGGATTTGCTTTTAATACAGCAGACATTACAGGGATATTATCTACAATTGCTGATAAGAAACCAACACCAATATTTGACAAAGTAGGACCAAGAATTTCTGGTTGATATACAACTGCTGCTAATGCCAACCAACCTACAAAGTATAAAGCTCCAACTGCTGCCAATATACCAAAGAAGAATAATAATGTATTATATTCAACTTTTGCAATTGCATCAAAGATTACAAAATGGTCTTTACCATGTTTCTTTTTTAAGAAATAAGAATACAATTTAAGAACTGAAAGACCAAACATCATCCCCCACATAGCAGGTAAATGTAATACTTGGTGTGAAACAACTGCACATGCAATTGTAAAAATTCCAAGTACCATAACTACTTTTGCACCTTTAGCCATTTGTGGTTCTTCACAATTAACATCACATTCTGGTGAAGTTTCTGGTACAAACCTTGATAATAAAAATGCTGTAACAATGTATCCAACAATTGAAGCAGGGAACAAGAACATAAAGTCTACAAATGTACCTTTACCTGCTGTCCAAGTCATAAGTGTTGTAATATCACCAAATGGAGACCAAGCACCACCAGCATTAGCTGCAACAACAATATTTATTGCACCTGGTACAAGAAATTTTAAGTTATTTTTTTCTATTGTAATTAAAACTGTTGCAAGAATTAATGCTGTAGTTAAATTATCTGCAATAGGTGAAAGGAAGAATGCAATTATACCTGTAACCCAGAATAATTGTCTATATGTGTATCCTTTTGACACTAATTTATATTTTAACTTATCAAACACATTCATATGAATTAATGATTCAATATATGTCATTGCTACAAATAAGAAGAAGAAAATACCCGAAATCTCTAATATTAAGTGATTAACTTGATTATGTATTAAATCCATATTTAAATGATTCATATAGTAATATATTGCTACTAATATAAACATTAAGGTACCTATAAAAATTGCAGGTTTTGCCTTATCAATCTCATATTTATCTTCTGTTGCAATAAAGTAATACCCTATTGTAAAAATTAATAAAGAACTCCAACCTAACCATGTCATAGTTAAATCTGGAGCAACTTCACTTGTAGTTCCTGAAGCATATAGGGAACTTGTTATAAAAAACGTTATAATTGAAAACAATTTAAACATTTTGACTCCTTTAAAAAATGTTATAAATATTATAATAAAAATTCTTTTATTTTTATATTCTTTTTTTTATTTATAAACTTAAGGAGTTTTTCCTATTTCTTTTTTTTCTTTGTCTTCTTTTTTGTTAATTTTATTTATAATATTATCTATTAGAGTATTTTCTTTAGTAAATGGAATTATTATTTCCTTCATAATACCCAATTCTTCTGGAAGTTTTTCAGATTCATGGTTATAATTCGACCTTGCTAACCCATGTGTATTTAGTAATTTTTGTAATAGTTCTATTTTTTCTTTTTCTGATAAATCTTTTGTTTTTAATGATTTATTAGATTTTTCATGATTTTTAAATGAAACTTCTATTTCATTTTTATATTTATCTTTTGAATTACCAAAATTAGGTTTCCAAATATTTTCTAAATGATAATTTATTAAATATGTTTTATATTCTTCATAAGTAGAATTTTCTTTTATTTCATATTTAGGTAATTCAAATACTTTATGAATAACATATATAAAATTGTTTGTTAAATCTAGCTTTTCTTCTGGTGTTAATCTTATATTTGAATTTCCATATTCTGTTTCTTTACCTACTAATTTACTTGATAATTCCCTTTTTTCCTCAAAGTTTTCTTTTGTTTGATTTAGAATACTATTAACATACTTTTCATTTTTAGGATTTTCGTTTCTAAAATTTCTAATAATTTCTAAATTTTTTGGTTTATAAGGTCTCATATATTCTTGAGTTATTAACTTATTTATTTTTGTTTTAGTTAATAATCCTTCTTTTCTTATTTGATTTATTAATTCTGATTTATCAACTATACTCTTTGGATCAAGTTCTTTTAATAAATTTTCAAAATCAGGACCTATATTTTCTATTTGATCACTATTTGTTTTTATTTCATTTATTATTTCTTGTGTTATTTTTTTTCTTTGTTTGTTTTGTCTTTCTTTTATTTCTTCTATTATTTCTTTTACTCCTTCTTTTGTTAATATTTTCTCTTGTTCTAATGTAAACAACAAATCACTTAAATGTTCTATTGATTTAAATTGTTTATTATCTATTTGTTTTTTAATAACCACAATTTTATCTTCTTGTGTATCTCTTATTTCTTCATATACTTTCATTTCCTCTGGTTGGTAACCTAATAAATTTTGATATGTATCATATTGAAGTTTTTTTGGATTATAATTGAAACCTTTTACCATTTCTTCTAAATGTTTTTTTAATTTTGGTTTGTCTTCTTTATATTTATTTACTATATATGCAAATTTAATTTCATTTTCAAACCTTACATCCCCCATTGTTTTTACTTCTTCATTTTTTAAAAGTTCTAATTGATAATCTTTACCATGTCCTGCAAGACCCACTATAGTTACAATAAGTGGTATTTCTTTTTCTGGATTTTCCTCTATTTCTTTTAATATATTTACTACATGATTAAGAACATGTATATCAGGATTATTATATCTACAAATTTCTGTTCCCATTGGTATTAATGTATTTCTTATATTTAATACTTCAAAGTTTCCTTCATTATATTTATATATAAAACCTTCTTCTGTTCTTTGGTCTTTCCAAATATTTAAGTCATCTTCTGAAAAGTTTTTAAAATTATCATTACCCCTAATAGCTTCTTTTAATATTTCTTTAATACTTTGTGGATTACCACCTGACATTGATATTTTTTTTGATAATTGATATTTATAATCTTTATTATTTAGTATGTGATTTATTAATATTAATCTATTTGTTTCTTCTTCTTCACTTAAAGAATCCATTTCACCAAACATTTTTTTTCCATTTTCTTGGTTTTCTATAAAATCTAAATTTTTATTTTTAATTATTTCTAAAAATATTGGGTCTAAAAATACTTCTTCTAATACTTCATTCATTCTACTAGTTAATTTTACTTTATTCATAAGTTTCACCTATTCTTTTTACTTCTATTATATATAATTAATTTTACTTTATTTTAAAGGATTTAAAAAATTATTTATTTATTACTTTATTTACTTCTTCATTATATTTGTTTTCTATTTCTTCATTTGTTTTATTTTCTATATTAATAATATTAAAAATATGTACTTTTATAGGATTTTTTTGTTCCCCAATATTTTCTAAATAATTCTCTGTATTCCCTTCTATAAAAATAGGTAAAATATTTAAACTATTCTTTTGTGCTATTTTCAAATAACCTTCTTTAAAACTATTCATCCCTTTATTATTAATTATTCTATCCCGTGTCCCTTCAGGAAAAATAACAAAAATATTATCTTTTTCTGTCTCTTTTAGTTGTTTTTTTATTGTTTTCAACAATGTAATAAAATCTCTTGGATTCCCTCTATCAATAAACAAAGTTCCAAATGATTTAATTATATTACCTACTATTGGTATTTTTAATAATTCCTTTTTTGCTATAAAAGAACTATTTTTATTATTTAATTTTTGTATAACTTGCTCTATGATTAATATATCTAAAAAACTTCTATGATTTGAAATCAGTAATAAATTATCTTCTAATCTAAAATCTTTTGAATATTCAATAGAAGAATCTTTATTAAAATCAACTTCTAACAAATTAATTATAAATTTAGACCATTGATGTTTTTCTTTTCTATTTTTTTCATTTTTATTTTTTTTTAATCTATTTTTTAATCTTATTGATACAATCATAAATTTTATTAACTTTGGTATTAATAGTATTTTTTTTAACATTTATTTTCCTTTTTTAATTCTACCCATTCTTTATTGAAATCAAGATTTCTAGTATGGTAATAAGTCATATTTTGTTTAAATTCTTTAGAATATACTCTTTCTATTTCTTTTATATATGCATGTGTTTTTGATTCAAGATACGTACAATCTTGATATTTAATTAATTTTGCTCTATTCTTTTTAGAGACATATTTATTAACTTCTTCTTCTATTTCTTTTGATGCTATTGTATCACCTGAAATATATAAATCTGGTTTAGATTTATCTTTTTGTGCAAATAATGCGCCATATGATGATATTGAACTATGTTTTCCTTCTATTGGTATTATATAAACTTTATCATTATCATTTATATAACTATTTTCCAATGTTTTATTATATTCTGATATTGTATGTATATTAGTATAATCTAATGTACCCCCATCATTTAAATAATTAAATAATTGTTTAAACACTTTTTCACCACAAATAACATTTGTTTTAGATTCTTTTAATATATAATTCCTATATGCTAATAATGTTTTAAGATTCCCCATATGATCTTCATGCATATGACTAATAAAAATTGTTTTAATTGTTTTTAACAACTCTTCACTTTCTAATTTCTCATATTGAGTTAGAATATGATTCATTATATTATAACCACAGTCAAAAAGTATACTATTATCTTTATCTCCTTGTATTATAAATGAGGAATTAGTTATTTCAGGTGATAAACCACCACCATTTCCAAGTTGTTTTATTCTAAACATTTTTTTCCTTTTATTTTATTAATTTTATTAAAAAAAAACTTAAAATTGTCTTAAGTTTTTTTCCTTATTATAATTTTTTTGTTTTTTAACTATTATAATAAAAGTAAAAAGGTAATTAATATGAAAATCCTCCTATTAAATATTATTTTAATTTTTTCTCTTCATTCTTTACAAGCTTCTGAATTAAAGAAAACACTTCCTCCCCCTATAGAACTAAAAAAAACACCAAAGAACCTTGATGATAAGTGTTTTGATTCATTTAGTTTTGAGGAAAAAGACTATTATACAGAAAATGAAAATAAAAACAAAGTAAAAGATTTATTTATTAAAACTTTTTTTCTATTTGGTATTGTTAAAGGATTTTAAATAATAGTCAAAAAAAGAACTAGATTTCTTTTTTTATTTTTCCTTAAGATTTTTTTGTTATTATGATATTAAATAAACAAAAGGAAATTAAATGAAAAAAATTATTTTAAGTAGTATTCTTGCTACTTCCACTCTATTAAATGCTTCTTCTATGTGTCCTACACAAGAAGAAAGAATATCATTTGGAACTATAGGTGCAATTCAAGGAGCAGTCATTGGAGGACCTATTGGTGTTATTTGGGGATTAGGTTTAATTTATTACTCTGATAATTATGATAATAAAAATTGTTATAAAGTTAATTTAACAACAAATGATGAAATAAAAAAAATTTCAACAAAAATAATCAACACTTCTGTTAAACCAACTAATATACCTATTGATTCAACTATATTTAGTTCTTCTCACAATTCTGTATGTAATTTTGATTTTGACAAAACTGAAGTTAAGGATTTTAATGGATTACCATTTAATATTGAAAAAGTAAAAAAAATTAAAATATATGGTCATGCAGATGAAGTTGGAACTTCTGATTATAATTTTAAATTGGGTTTAGAAAGGGCTCAATCATTTCATAAATTATTAGAAAAAAAGTATAGTTTAAGTAAAATTAAAATTGCAACAGGTTCTTATGGTGAAACAAAAAATTTAGATTATAAATCTGATAGTGAAAAAAGACGTATTAGTTTAGAAGTAACTTATTAAGAAATTAAGTTTAATTTTTTTTATTTAACGTTATAATTGTGTTATTAAGATTAAAGGGAAAGAAATGAATAAAATTATTATTAAAAAATTTGGTGCTGAATGGTGTGGTCCTTGTAGATTATTAGCTCCTATTTTAGAAGAAATTAATTCTGAGAATGAAAATATTGAATATATTGCTATTGATACAGATTCAAACCAGCAAGCTGCAATTGATGCAAATGTTAAGGCTATTCCACATGTAGTTATTATAATTGATGGTGTGGAAAAAGAATCATTTGTTGGAATAAAAAACAAAGAAGAAATTATGGAAATAATTCAGAAACATTATTAACTTTTATTGATTTTTTAATTTATCAAACAAGTCATATTTCATCTCTAACAATTCTTTGAACATATCTTCTTTTTCTTTTTTATTTAACTTTTCATATTCTTCTTTTGTATCATCGTAATTTAATAAGTCTAAAGAATCAATTTTATTATCTATTTGTAAAACAACAATTATATTTGTATTAATATGTAATCCAGCTATAATATAACTTAAACCAAACTTTTTTAAAGAAACTTGTTCTAAACATTTTATTTCTATTTCCATATTCTTATTTTAATTAATCATCTGAATTTGAAGCTAACAATATTCTTAATATTGATGTAAATAAGTTTATAAAGTTTAGGTACAAACTTAATGCTGCTGAAATTGGATTTGCATACATTCCCTTTGCTATTCCTTGAATATCATATAGAATAAACCCTGAAAATAATATTGCACCACCCCAAGCCATAAATAATGACGCAAATGAATTTCCTACAAATAAATTCACTACACCACCTATAATTAATGCTATTAAACCTGCAAATAATAATTTACCAAATCTTTCACTTGTTAAATTCATTTTAGTAGTTAATGCAAAATACCCTAATGCAAAATAAATTACAGAAGTCATTAAAAAGGCTTCACCAATTAAACTTCCTAAACCTTGTGACATAACAATTGCTAACAATGGTGAAATTGCTACTCCAGAAATTAAACCAAATAATCCTAACATACCAAACGCTAATTGAGAATTTGTATCTGATACTTTATTTATTCCTATGATAAGACCTATTTCTACAACTAATAATACTAATATCCCCATTACACCTATATTTTCTGCGAATGGTATTGCCAACCAAGCTCCGACTGCCCCTGCCATTATTGACGCACCAAAAATTTTAAATGTTTCTGATAAAAATTTCATTTGTGGTTGAACAACACTTTGTTCATTGGTTTCTTGTTCTTTACTTATATATTCCCTGTTGTACATTTTTATTCCTTTTTAATTATTATAATTTTTTTTTTATTTATTTTTATTAATTATATACTTTTTTTAATATTTATTTAACTCATTTACTTTTTCACTTATTACTTTTCTTGCTTTTTTTCTTACTATTTTATTTGAAGAACATAAAGTTTGCTCTATTGCATTTAATAATTCAGATACTTCACTATTTAGATTTGGTTCTGAAAAATAGTTATCTATAATTGATAAATTATTTTCTAAAAACTTTTTTGATTTTTCTATTTCTTCTATTATTTGAACTTGATTCATAATTAATACTTCTAGTGTTTCTAATGAAACTTCATTATGATCATTTGTTGAAATTTTATTAATTTCTGTTAAAAAATTCAATCTTCTTAAAAATTCAATATGATCTTTTAATAAATCATTTCCACAATTATTAATTTTTTCTTTGTCTCCTGTTTTCTTCATCTCTTTTAATAGTAATATTTTTTCCTTAATATTATTTACTTTTTCTTTTCTTTCTTTTAGTGATAATTCTACCATTATACTTCCTTATTTTAGTGTTTTTTTAGTGTTTTTATTATATCTAAAAAACTATATATATACAACATATAGAAAACAAAAAAATAGAAAAAAAAATTATAATGTTTAGAAAAAAGGAATTTATCATGTTATTTTCAAAAACTTTTGAAGAATTAGCTACTATGGAATTAAAAGAATTATTATTAAATGTAGAAATAGATGAAAACATTGAAATAAATAAATTTTATTTAGAAAAACTATTAGTTGGTGCAGACATACAAACTACAACAAATTATAATGATATTATATACTTATTATTAAAACTTAATGATATTAATTTATTAAAAATATATTTAGATTATGCATACAATAAAGAACCAAATGAAGATATTAAAAAATCAAATAAAATATTCATTATTAAAAAAATTATTTTAAACTATAATAATAAAGTATCTGAAGATATATTATCTTTATTAACTAAAACTTTAGACTTTTTAATTCCTATAGAAGTATTTATTAAAAATAATGTTGATATACATAATATTTTTAAAATGATGAGAAAATCTATATTAGATAAAGATACTTCTATTGACTACTTATTTTCTACATATATAAATAATCATTCAGATACATATATAAAAGATAAACAACATATGAAACATCAAATATTATTACATATAATTACAGATACAATATTGTCTAAAGAACAATTTTTAATAATTGAAAATAAAATACTTAAAGACCAATCTTTCAACCATCTGGCTACACAGTTTTATCAAAAAAATAAAACAAAAAGAAAACCTTTAAGTAAGTACTATGATATATTACTAAATGATTATGCAAAAGGTTATAAACATATAAATATTAAATTATTTAAACTATTATTAGAATTAGAACCAAAAAAATATAGTGAAAATGTTTTTCATATGTTTACAAGTTATAATAAAGAAATTTTAGATAATATTCTTAAACACAATATTTTAGATCTTACTGTTAAAAATGAAACAGGTCGAAGTCTACTATTTACTATACTTGTAAGAGAAAATTGTAAAAAAACACAAGGTAATTATTTTACCTATTTAATCAATAATGGTTTAAAAATCAAAGAGAATATGGATATTATTTTTCAAGTAGTTAAATTTAGTGGTTATAAACATTTAGCTCAAGATTTTATAAACTTAGATTTAGACTTACATATTAAAGATAATTGTGGAATCTCCTTAAGAGAATATATCAATGTTAACAATTCTGATATTTATAAAATACTTAAACAAAAAGAACTATATCTTAAAAAAGAATTAAGAAAAATATTATAAAAAATAATTTTCATTAATTTTATTATAATATAATAGCTTACTAAAATAAAAACGTTTTAATTAACAGAAAAAAATAGGTACAGTTTTACTAAGACAAATTGTATTTAACCTATTGTTTGTTAGAACAAAAAAAGGGGTTTCCTTACCTCTTTTTTTTTAAATTATTTTCTCTCTTTTTAAAATCTTTATTTGTTTTAATATATTTGATTTTAACTTATAATTATTTTTATATTTTTTATTATTTGATTTTAATTTAGTTGTTTTATAAATATACCCCCAAGGATTAATCCACTTATCTTGTTTTTTAATACCTAGATGTAAATGTGGTCCAGTACTCCTACCACTATTTCCTAGTTTACCTATATATTCACCTTTTTTTACCTTTGACCATTTTCTTTTTTGTTTATTTAAATAACTCATATGTAAATAATATGATTTGATATTATTTTTATGTTTTATTATTATATAATTACCATTTACCCTATGTTCTCTTTTATATTTTATTATTATTCCATCAGCAATAGCCATTATTTTTGTATGTATTGGAGCTACTAAATCTATTCCATTATGAAATATATTTTTTCTAGTAATAGGATGTATTCGATTACCAAAAGAAGAAGATATACGAGTTATTTTTTTTATTGGACTTATTGTTTCAAGTTTATTTACACTTTTTTTTGCAAATTTTATTAATTCTTTTGTTGAGAAAAAATCCATACTTTTATTTTTATATTTTATTGCATATACTTTATATTTTTTAATATAATATGCCTTAAAATTTTTTTTTGATAGTACTTTTATTCTTTTTGTTTTTTTTGTTTTAATTATTGTTATCTTTTCATTTTTTTGAATTTGAATATATTTTGAATTATTTGTTTTTAAATAATTTTCCTTCTCCAACTTTAACAATCCCTTTAACACATTCTTAGTTCCGGTTTTATACATTCCTTTTCTTTCTTCGCTTTTTACTTTTTTCATTATATTTACACTTTTATAATTTATAACTATTTGTTTTTGGTTCAATATTTTATAAGTTGTTTGTTTTGAAAACACCCATGTATTTATAAGTATTAAACATAATAACTTTTTTATCATTTTACTTTAAAAAACCTATTTTTTTTTCTAATTTCTTTATTCTATTTTCTATTTTCTGACAATATTCTTCTTTCTCTTTTTGTTTTGTATTTATTTGAATATTTAAGAAGTACACTAAAGCTATTATTAGTAAACTTGGAATTATATATTCTTTTATATATAAACTGGAATTTCCTAATATTTCTTTTGTTTTTAATATTTTTTCATATTCTATTGCTTCTATTATTTTTTCCAAGTCTTTATTTTCAAACATTTTACTTTCTATATATCTTTCCAGTTCTTTTTCTATTTTTTTATTTTTTAACATTTTCTCTATAGGTATTAGATAATTTCTTTTTATCGACTCATCTATTATTTGTTTTTTAATATCTATGTTTAATTTGTTTTTAGAAACAAGAAGGTAAAGCAAGAAATTTTGATTATCTTTTATTATCATTTGAATTACTTCTTCATCTTCTATTTTAAAATCAGTTAATAATTTTATTTTCAACTCATTATTATTTGTTTCTAAAATCTTTTTTTGTAATTCTATTTTATTTAAGTTATTTAAAACTTTAAATTTTAATTTATTTAACATTATTTATTTATTTTAACATTAGTATTTTTTTATATTGAATATTATCTATTATTAGTACTATACCATGTAATAAAGAACTTAATAATATCAACCATAAAGAATTAATTAAGAAAGTATTCACTTCTAGTAATATATAATTAATTACATATATAAAAAACAACATTCCAATCACATAATTTATATATACAATAAATCTTCTAAAATATTTAATCCAATACACAGTTTTTATAGAACTTATAGCTATTATTATTTTATCTTTTATTGTTGAAACATTTAATACTTCTTTATTTATTAATTCTTTATATTTTTCTTCCATTTTTTCTAAATCTTCTTCATTTAAACTTTTTTTAATTTTATTTTTTATTTTATTCTCTAATATAAACTTTTGATTTTTACCAGCTCTTATTATATAATAAATTGATGATAGAGGTATCATATAAATAAACAATCCTAAAATATATCTATTTCTACCATAATAACTATATAACCTTAATAAGTAAAAAGTTAAATGTATAGATAATAACAATAAACTTATAATTATCATATTTAAAAAATTAGTTTTTTGTTTTTCTACAAATAATTCCATTTCTTTTGAAACTTCTATCACTTCTTCATTATTTAATAATTTAAAATTATTATTTATAGTAAATGGAATTATATCTTTATTTCCTTCTCTTATAACTTCTATTGATAATTTTACAATATCTACAAAAGTTTTAGAGTGAATCATCTCTAGTTGTTTCACCTGTTCTTTTGAATCTTTCACTTTTTTCAAGATTTCTTTTTTATACTTTGTTGATATAATTTTATTCATCTTATTTTGACTTAAGTAAATAGAATTTGTATATGTAGTTAATAAAACTGTAGATAATATCGTTATTATAATATTTAATATTAGAAAGGTTAGTCTATTCATTTTTTCTCTTTTTTATTTATTATATCTTTTTTTATTTGTTTTTAAGATATTTAAATATGTTTTTTGCTAATATTTCTACATATTTTTCATTTTTAACTATTTCTTCTATTATTTTATTTAAATTCTCTGGTTTTGTTAGTAAACTTACTAAGTGTTCAGGGTTTGAATAAAACTCTTTCATTACGTCTTCTATTATTCTTTCTTTTCTACTTAAAGCAAAGCCTGATTTTGATATTGCTTTATTTATACTTTTTAAACTATTAGGTCTATCTATAATCTCTCTTTTTATCATATAATATCTTAATGAATTCCATTTCATATTTTCAAGATTTGGTAATTGTGTTCTATAATGTTCTTTTATTTTGTCAAATGCTCGTGAATAACTCATTACTTTAGTATTAATTAATTCTGCCAATAAAAATATATCTTCTCTTTCTATTTTATCATATATTGAAGATTTATATTTTGGTTTTACTTTTTCAGTTAATTGTTGGATTTTTTTATCTACTCGTTCTTGTAGAGTTTCTTTATTTTCTTTTACATATTTATTTTCTGTTGTTGTTTCTTTTTCTGTTTCTGTTGTTGTTTCTGTTTCTGTTGTTGTTTCTACAACTTTATTTTTTTGTTCTTTAGGTGTTGTTTTACCAACACTGTCAAACAAATCACTTAAACTCATTAAATATTTTCCATTTCCTGGATTACTTTAAATACTTTATTTACATATCTATGGTTATATTTTCCACCATTATATAATGATATCATTGTAAAAAATTTATCTTTTGTATTTGTTTTTTTATATTTATTATATTTTTTCTTAAAATATAAATAACCCATTCCATATTCTATTCCACCTTCTAGTGTATGTAAATATTTTGATAACCATTTTTCTGATTTATTTTTATATTTTTTAAAAAATGGTATTTGTTTATTCATATAATCTGCTGTTGATAATCTAACTTGCATTATTCCATATGCTGGTGAATTAGTATCTAGGTCGCCTATTGCCTTAATATTATATTCAGATTCAACCTTCATCATTGCAATTACTATTTTTTTTATTTCTAAATCTTTTTTTTCTGGAAAAAACTTTTTCATATTTTTATTTATTTCCATTATTATTTTATTATTTTTACTTTGTTTATTATACTTTTCTAAATAATTATTTATTTTATAATCTTCAATTGGACCACTTGAAAAAGAATTTATTAAATCTTCTGCTAATATTTTATTACCAGTCATTATATAATATTCTGTTTCCTGCATCTCTTTTTCTACTTGTTTTGTTAATTCATAATCTGCTATTAATTCTTTTTCTACATCTGCTAATATTGAGTTAATATCAGAGTCAATACTTGTAGAGAAAAGATTTGTTAGAGTTAAAAAACTAATTAATAATAATTTAATCAAATTAAACCTTTTTTAATTAATTATAATTTGATTTTAATAAATGATTTTTTTAAACCTTTTTTTTATTCTTATTTTATTTTTTTACCAACATTTTCATATGAAAACTTGGTATTATACCTAAAAAATATTAACTAATCTAACTCTATAATATATCCAAGATATTCATCATTAATTTTCTGTTTTTGATTTTTTTTTTTATTTTTTTAATTATTGATATTTCTTATTATAATAATTTCAATTAAAATAAGGTTGTTTTATGTTTGTTTATTTTATCACTTTAATATTTAAAGAAATTCCGTTAAGTATTATTAATTTCACTATTAATACTGTTGTTGAGTTATTGAGTTTTCCATTCTCCAATGATTTAAAAATCAAAAAAGAAAAATATAGTACTAAAAAACTTAGTTGTTTACATTTTAGATATGTTACTTGCAAGACACAAGTAGAAAAAGAAAAATATGCTAGAAAAAAGAATATTTTTATTTCTAAATATCCTAAATCTGAATTAAATTATTTATTTAATAATAAACATAAACACTCTACTGGTTTATAAATTTAAAGATTAGAGTATTTAATTTTTATTTTAATACTCTAATTATTTATTAAAAGATTACTTTTCTGAAATAATTTTTTTATATTTCTCTAGTAATCCACCAGTTACAATATCTTCTGCTTTTTTATTAGGTTTTAATTCTTCAATTATTTCAGCTGATTCAAGTTTTTTATTTTCTTTTTCTTCAATTATTTCTTTCATTGCTTGAAAAAATTCTGCTGGTTTTAAACCATGTTCTTTTAAATCTTCTTTTTTATATTTAATATCATTATTATTATTAAAATCATTAATAGCTGCATTTAATAAATGTGGAAACATTCCTTGAATTTTTTCATTTAACTTAAATCAAGTTGAGTTTTTATTTTATCGTTATTAAATCTAAATAATTTTGAGCTAAAAATCTAAATTTATATTTTTCAGAACCATACCCTGCACCATTTGATATAAATATACTATTATTTGTTGTTAACTTATGATAATTATTTAATTTCATTTTTACTTTTCTTAATTTTTTTTCTAATTTAATATAACCTATTGGCCATATTTGTCCTTTATGTGTATGTCCTGATACTATTACCTTTTTAGTCCCTACATCTTTTATATCTTTTTGAATTATAGGATTATGACAAAATATTATTTGTTGTTCCTTTTTTTTATTTATTTTTTTTACATTTCTTTTATATAAATTGATATCAAAAATATAATCTATTACCCCTACAAGTTTTATCTTTTTTTCTTCTATTTTAATAGTTTCACTTATTAATAATTCTATACCATTTACCTCAAATAATTTTATTATATCCATTTTATCATCAAAACTACTATTTAATTCATGATTTCCTATTACAAAGAACTTTTTAATATTTTTATCCAGTTTATTAAATAATTTTTTAAATACTTTATAGTAATCTATCATTGTTTCATAGTATTCATCAAAAATATCTCCATTTAATATTAAATAATTTGGTCTTGATTTATTTATTGTATTAACCATTTCTTCATAATCAATATCCCAATTGAATAAATGTAAATCTGATATATGTAATATCTTTATTTCTTTAGTTAAACCAAAATTAAAATGTATATCATTAATTTTTGGATTTGAACATGTAAATATCATCTTACTTCTTTTAAATCATATGCAATTCTTAATACACCTACAGCATAATTTGAAGAATTGTTATATTTCATTATTTTTTTTACTATTTCATTTAAATATTTGTTTTCTTTTTTATTACAAGAAAAACAATTATACTTTTTATTATTTATTGAAAACGTTGCTTTTTTTGTTTTAAAATTATATTTGTACCATTCTTTTTCTATTTTTCTCATATTACCTATTTGTTTCCAATTTACTAACTCTTTTAATTTAATATTTTTATTAAAAAAATTTGCTGTTGATACTATTGCATCTTCCATCTCTGATATATCTGGATATTCATTTTCTTTTATATATTTCTTTACATATTTTAAATTCATTGGCATAAATTGTGGAATACCTATTGCTCCTATGTAAGATGAAGGAAAATGACATTGCTCTATACTAATATTATTTTTATAACAGAAAGTACCAAGAAAAACTAAGTTTTTAAAAGCTAAATTATATAACCATATTTCTCTTTTTGTTCTTTTATTCTTATCTTTTTTTGATACTTTATTTGCAATAGTAATCAAAGAGTCATAAACATCATATTTTGGTTTATATTCCCCTATTCTAGTTTCTTTTAATAATATTGCAGTTATAATTTCTCTTGAAACTTTATATTCCTTTTCAATATAGTCATACAGATTTTTATACTTTTTTAAATGTCTTTTTGCTTGGGAAATATATTTTACTAAGTTATTATTTGCTTGTTTTTCCCTTTTGTTATGATATTTTATTTTCTTTTGTGAAATTAAGTCTATTACTCTTTCTTTATCTTTATTCTTTCTCCATTGTAATAAAAAATTATTTGCATAATTGTAAGTCACTTCTTTTTTTATTAGTTCTTTACATAAATATTTTTTATATTCTTTTTTAAAAGAACAATTTGTATATTCTTTACCATGAGAATATACAAATAAAACAAGAAAAGAAAGTAGTAATTTTGACATTTTAAAGTTCTTTTTCTATTAAATGTTTTAACTCAGGTGATATTTGATTTATATTTGGTTGAATTATATTTATAACAACATATACATCTCCAAATATTTTAGTTTTAATATTTTTAAAACCTTTTTCTTTTATTCTCATTTTTTGATTATTCTTTGTATTTTCATGTATTTTTAATTTTACATTCTCTTTAATTAAATCTATTTCTACTTTTCCACCAAATAAAGCAATTTTAAAAGGCACATCAATATTTAATATTAAATCATCTTCCCTTCTTTCATAATTTTGTTTATTATTATATTTAACTTTAATATACAAATCTCCTTTTTGACCAAATTGATTTTTATTACCCTTACCTGATACTTTTAATTTTTTCCCTTCTTCTATTCCTTCTGGTATTTTTATTTCAAAAGAATCATTATTTATATTTATTCTTTGTTTTCCACCAGTTAGAATTATATCAATATCTAAATATACTTCAGACTCTATATCTAAGTTAACTTCCTGATTAAAGTTAAAACTTTGATTACCACTATTAGAAAAATGTTGTTCAAAAGTAGAATTATTAAACCCTTTAGAACCACCACCAAACATATTATTTAAAATGTCATTAAGATCTACACTTGTATCTTGACTTTGTGAAAAGTCATGAAAGTTTTGTCCACCAAACATATTATCTCCTGCTTGGTCATATTGACGTTTTTTATTTTCATCACTTAATATTTCATATGCTGCATTTATTTCTTTAAATTTTTCTTCTGCTTCTGATGTTTTATTAATATCAGGGTGATATTTTTTTGCCAATGTTCTATATGCTTTTTTTATTTCACTTGCATTTGCTTCCTCTGAAATATTTAAAGAAGTATATAAACTTTTACTCATTATCTTCTTTTTCTATTTGATTTACTATAACTTTTGCTGAACGAATGACTCTATTATTATAGATGTACCCTGATTGTGTTGTTTCTAATATATGATTATTTTCTATATTTAGATTTGAATCTGTACCAATTGCTTCATGAATATGTGGGTTAAATTCACCTTTCGTATCTATTTTTTTAATATTATTTTTTTCAAAAGAATCATTAAATTTTTTTACTATAAATTCTAAACCTATATTCATATTTTTATATTGTTCAATTATATACATTTTATCTTTACCTTCTAAATCTACTTGAAAGTTTAATGCATTTTCCACTGTTTCCATTGGTAATAATAAATCTTTAACTATTTTTTCATTTGCAAATTTTATTGCATTTTCTTTGTCAATTGTCAATTGTTTTTTTGTATTTTCAAGAGTAGCATACGCCACCAATCTATCATGTTTTAATTTTTCTATTAATTCATCTTTTGAAAGTTCTTTTTTATCTTCTATATATTGATTTTTTATTACTTCGCTCTTTTCCTTTTTCTTTTCCTCTATTATATATTCTTCCATTTCATCTTTTAATAATAATTTTTTTTGTTTTTTATCCCTTAATTCTTCTTGCGTCATTTTATTTATATTTTCCTCTATATTTCTATCTTCTTCTCTATGAGCTTCAAACAATATATTAAAATGTTTATTATTTTCTTTTAATTCTTCTATTATATCTTCTCTTTTTTTCATTTTATATCCTTTTTTTATACTTTTAAATAACTTGTTAACACTACTATCACTTTTCCCTTTTCTTCCATTATTTTCAATGTCCCAGGAACTATCTTTGATTTAATATTTTCTACATATTTAATATTTTTTGTTATTATGATTATCTTTTGATTTACTATTTTTACAAATACTTCTTCTTTACTTACATTATCTATTGTATATGTAACACTTCCTTTTTTTACTTCTTTTTTTACTTTACTTTGTTGTTTTTCTTTCTTTATAGATACTTTGTTGTTTTTATTAAATTTTCTTTCTATTATTTCCCATTTTTGTTTTGACCTTATTTTTTCTTCACTTCTTATTTCAGGTCTCTTACCTATTTGTTTTTTATGAAACTTGTTCATCCTACAACCTTGATTTTCTTTTCTTTTTTTATTAACTGTATTTCTTTTATATTCTTTTTGTTGTTCAATCATTTTTTGTCTATTGAACATTATTTCAATTTTTTGTATCTCTCTTCTTTTTTCCTCTAATATAAAAATTTTTTTCTTCAAAAATATTTGTTCTACTTCTAAAAGTCTTTGTTTCTTCTTTATTTGTTTTATTTCTTTATCTATTTGTTTTATTTCCATTTTTGTATTTGTTGTACTACCAATACTACCAAATAACGTTACTGTACTTATAATTAACAAACCTAAAATACTCTTTTTCATTTTTATCCCTTGTAACTTTAGTTTTTTAAAATTTCAAACTCTATTTTATCATTTTTTTCTTTTATATAAACTATATTATTTTCATTTAATTTATCTTCTAATATTAATTCCGCCAATCTATCTTCTATTATTT
>Ga0233437_1000926_pt1 | contig 59236 bp, 35 predicted proteins | sample SI_122_August201_FD_182714 | JGI IMG/M metagenome (GOLD analysis project Ga0233437, IMG submission 182714) | Seawater microbial communities from Saanich Inlet, British Columbia, Canada - SI_122_August2016_200_MG | ecosystem: Environmental > Aquatic > Marine > Inlet | place: Canada: British...
GTCATAATTATATGTTTTATTATTAATTATGCAAATATGATATTCCTAAAAGAATTATGGAAATTAAAACCACCGAACGATAGTGAGGTTTAGTTCAACAATGTATATAAAAAATAGGCGGGATAGTAGTAAATTCGATGGTTGTAGCCCGCTTCAACCTTTGTGTACCAAGATAAGAAAGTGCAACGAAATCGCCTACTTTTCATATACTTGACCGTCAGACTGTCTAAAAACTATTAAAATGCAAATATTTTGATAAAACAACAAAACGTATAGTGCTAAAAAACAATAATTTTGAAATTTTATATTAAGAATAAATGATAACATTAGGGTTGTCAGACAGACTGCCGTTAGCCATAATTAGAGAATAAAAAAAGACATTATCGTAAGGGAATAATTCGTATCTCTTATGAAATTAACATGATTTACCTAAATTGCGAAAAGCATTAAAATTTTTTATATGGAAAATACAAAAGAGATCAAAAATGTTGGCTTTCCACGAAGTTTTTGGACTGCTAATTTAACAGAGTTATTTGAAAGAGGAGCATATTATGCAATGGCAAGTTTTGTTGTTTTATATTTAGGACAACTGGGACTGGGAGATTATTGGCCGAGTAATTTGAATGGAATATTATGGGCATTGGTCTTTTTCCTTCCCATTCTTTCAGGTACCATTGCAGATCAAATCGGTTTTAAAAAATCCATGCTCATCGCTTTTGTATTACTTGCTGCCGGATACTTCATTATGGGCTATCCTGTATGGTTTGGTAATCATGCACTTAATCAAACCATTGGAAGCGAAATGTCAGCAGGGGTAGATATTCTTATCCCTATCATTCTTGCCATCGTTTTAATAGGTATTGGCGGTTCTATTATAAAACCCTGTATTGCAGGAACCGTGCAGAAGACAGCTGGTGCAAAAATGACTCTGGGTTTTGGGATTTTTTATATGATCATTAATATTGGGTCTCTTATTGGGAGAGGAGTCAGTTTTGTTATGAGAAAACAATTTGACCTAAGCTATATTTTTGCCGTTTCTGTTTTCTTCTCAATTCTTGCCTTTTTTGCAGTCTTACTTTTTTATACAGATCCTGAAAAAGAATCCGGCCAGACTGAAACAGAAAAAAAACCCAAAAAATCCATGCTCAGGATACTGGCAGATATGGTCCTGGTTCTTAAGAATCTTAGGTTTGCCTTATTTTTAATAGTATCGAGTGGCTTTTTCTTTATCTATGCTCAGGTTTATAATGTACTGCCTCTTTACTTACAAAAAGTTGTGGAGTTAGACCCGGCTGTTGACATCATAACCATGGCAAATCCTTTTGTAATTGTGTTTTTTCAACTTTTAATAACTAAAAAGTTTGGTAAGATGAAACCGATAAATTCAATTATAGTCGGTATTGTCATCATAGGAATATCAATGATGATAAACCTTATTCCAATATTTATGAGTGGAGGAGTAAGATCACTTACACTTGGTGAATTTATCCCACTGGGAACACTTTTTATTACCCTGACGGTTGCTTTGATAGCTTTCGGTGAATTATTTACATCAGCTAGAACCTATGAATACATAGGAGCACTGGCTCCAAAAGGACAAGAGGGATTATTCCTCGGTTATGCGAATCTCCCATTGGCTATTGGAGCCTTAATTGGAGGACCTGCCGGAGCATTCATCTTTCATGAAATTATGTGTAAAGGTGCTATCAAACTTGAATCTGGTTTATTAGAGCTTAATCCTTTTTGGAATTCGATGGGGTGGATTATTCTCATGGGAGTTGGCTTTATCTCTGCGTTTTCTATGTGGTTATATAATAGATGGTTACAAAAGAATCCTATTTAAGGAAAAATATCAAATTATGAAAAATGAATATGATAACAATAGATAATTATAGTAGGAAATTGAAATATATGAGCGTTGAAATGCAAAAAGCACCATATTCGAACCATTGCCTCACATGCAAGGAAACCTTCAACCAAACTAATAAATTAAAATATGATTGACGAAAAATTAAAGGAAATTCGGGATTTTTGTATTAAGAACTCAAAGCAATCCAATATTGATAAGTATTCCAGATACTTCAAGGAGGGTTTTGATGGATACGGAATTGATCAAAAAGTATATGAAGAACAAAGGGATTTCTGGATTGCTGAATGGAAAAAAGAAATGACAATTGAAAAATATCTCGAACTCGGTGATAAGTTGATACAAATCGGGAAATTCGAGGAGATTTCTTTTGCCATAAGTTTTTTAAAATCCGAGCGGGCAAACTATACTGAATCGACATTTGATAGAATTGGTAAGTGGTTTGACATCGGAATTTCTAACTGGGCCAATACAGATGTGCTTTGCATGTTAGTTCTTTCGAGTTTTTTAATTGACAAAATAATCGAATTTGACAAACTAAAAGAATGGACAAAATCAAATTCGGAATGGAAAAGAAGGGCTGTGCCGGTGACACTTGTTGAATTGATCAAAGAGGATTTGAAACCTGAAATCGCTTTACTATTAATTGAACCATTAATGTTGGATGATTCAAAGTATGTTCAAAAAGGAATTGGTACACTATTGCGTGGATTATGGAAAACTTATCCTGCAGAGATAGAAGAATTTTTGTTAAAATGGAAAGACCAATGCGGTCGATTGATTATACAGTATACGACTGAGAAAATGGATAAAGAATATCGAAAGCAATTTAGAAAAACAAAAAAATGCACAACGGCACAAAAGGTGAACATTAAAAATCGGGGGAAATGAAAGAAGAACAAAATATAATTATTTATAACACTATTGATGGTAAAACCTCTGTGGCATTATTTGCCAAAGATGGAGATGTGTGGATGAACCAAAATCAACTGGCTGAACTTTTTGACACCTCTAAGCCAAACATAAGTATGCATATATCTAATGTACTAAAAGAAAAGGAATTGAAAGCCAATTCAGTTGTTAAGGATTACTTAACAACTGCCTCCGATGGCAAAAAATACAAATGAAAAATAAAATTAAAAGTCGAAAATAAAGAATTGTTTATGCCAAGATTAAGTATTGAAGTTAAAAATCAAATAAAAGGCCTTTCACGCAAAGACCTTGAACAAATTGTATTGAAAATAGCCGCAAAAGAACAATCGGCCTTTGATTTCATTTTGGTTAATTACCTTGAAAAAGAGTTAGGTGAAAAGGATTTGTTTGAAAAGACAAAATCAGACCTTGATATTCTTTTTCAAAAAGGATATAAGGGCTTTTCTGAGGAATTGAAATTGGCTAATATGTTAGCTGCTTGCATAAAACGTATCAATGAATTTACGAAAGTTTCTAAAAATAAAGTAATGGAAGCCGATTTACTCATTTATGTCCTTGATGTTCCATTTTCTCTTTCTACTGATTTGTTCGGAACATGCTTTACAAGTTACGACTCTAAGGTTGGTATAATTGTAAAACGATTAATTAACCTGGTTACAAAAAAATTACATCCCGATTATTTGAATGATTATAAACATGCAATAAACGATTATCTTAAATCACTTCACCAAACTTCGAGACATATTGATACCATATACCATTTACCAAGAGCTATTTAGTCTCTCTCTTTGTGGCCTTATGTTTTTGCTTTTTTTAAGGTAAAGAGTTTAAAAAGCTTTGTTGTAAAAAATATTTGTGAAAAAAAAGAACAATCGGCCTTTGATTTTATTTTGGTTAATTACCTTGAAAATAAATTATATTTCAGAATGAAGTAAATGGCCATTAGTCCGTCTTTCCAGTTAATTTTCTTGCCATCGGCATAGGTGCGTCCGTAGTAAGAAATACCTACTTCGTAAATGCGGATGTTGGGAATCCGTGAGATTTTTGCTGTAATCTCAGGTTCAAAACCAAATTTTTTCTCTTTAAGAGCAATCTTCTTTAAAATATCCGCCCTGAATATTTTATAACCTGTTTCCATGTCGGTGAGATTCAAATTTGTGAGCATATTTGATAAATAGGTAAGGAGTTTATTTCCTAAAGAGTGCCAGAAAAACAAGATCCTGTGTGGCTTCCCACCCATAAACCTTGATCCGTAAACTACATCGGCAGCACCATTAACTAAAGGTTTTAACAGAATATTATAATTTTCGGGATCGTACTCAAGGTCTGCATCCTGAATAATTATTGCATCTCCGCCAGCTTCTTTTATACCACGATGCAAAGCAGCTCCTTTTCCCTGATTTCTATCTTGTTCGATCAGGCGAATATCAATATTTTTATACTTACTGATAAAATCATTAACTATTTGTACAGTTTGATCAGTAGAGCAATCATTAATAATAATTATTTCTTTTTTGATATAATTTACTAATTCAACATCAAATATTTTCTTCAGTATTTGATTAATTGTATCTGCTTCATTATATGTCGGTATTATTATTGAAAGTTTTTTCATACTCATCAAACCATTATTTAAATTAATCTAAAATTTAAAAAAAATGCAAATTTAAAAATTTTTTATTATTTGATTAGGATGTATATGGCTGTAATCCGTATGGAAAGATATATCAAAACAAATTGTAGGGTTTTATTTGGTTTTAACCGGAATTTAAAGTATATGTTTGTCCCATGAAAAAAAGTATATGAAACATATAGAAATAATCTAATAATTGAGACTAAATTAATAAAATTAAAAAATGAAAAAGTTTGTACTTATTATTTTTACGACAATGTGGATCACTGCTTTGCTTGCAGATGGAGTAAAAGACGACCCAAAACTAACCGGTGATGTTATTGAAGACCCATTTTGGGTTACAGGAACAACTTTTGGGTCACATTCATTTTATGGGGATTAAGCAAAAAGTTTACACAATCTGAACAGGAAAAAAGAGATATCCGTTACGCCTCTTAAATTAGCTCTGAAGAGTTTGATTTTCGAGTTAAAAGACCCTGGCATTATTCCCTAATTATAAAACAGGATTATTAAATCTTGCCTGGGTATATTATTATAACAAAGAATATCAGAAAGCATATCTGACAATTTTAAGGTATAATACCGGAAGCAAGGATGAAAAATACCTGGGTTTGTTAAATAGAATAGAAGACAAAATTAATTTGAGACCATCCATAAAAAGTAAGTAAATCTAAATACACAAAATATAAAAGAATTGTTTATGCCAAGATTAAGTATTGAAGTTAAAAATCAGATAAAAGGCCTTTCACGCAAAGACCTTGAACAAATTGTATTGAAAATAGCCGCAAAAGAACAATCAGCCTTTGATTTCATTTTGGTTAATTATCTTGAAAAAGAAGTAGGTGAAAAGGATTTGTTTGAAAAGACAAAATCAGACCTTGATGTTCTTTTTCAAAAAGGATATAAGGGCTATTCGGAGGAATTGAAACTGGCTAATATGTTAGCTGCTTGCATAAAACGTATCAATGAATTTACGAAAGTTTCTAAAAATAAAGTAATGGAAGCCGATTTACTCATTTATGTCCTTGATGTTCCATTTTCTCTTTCTGCTAATTTGTTCGGAACATGCTTTACAAGTTACGACTCTAAGGTTGGTTTAATTGTAAAACGATTAATTACCCTGGTTACAAAAAAATTACATCCCGATTATTTGAATGATTATAAACATGCAATAAACGACTATCTTAAAAAACTCCACCAAACTTCGAGACATATTGATACGATATATCATTTACCAAAAGCCATTTAGTCTCTCTCTTTGTGATCTTATGTTTTATTTTTTTAAAACAGCAAGATTTTGAAAATCAAAAGGAATAAGTGTAAATTATCAAGCGTATATTAATTTTATGTATAAAGAAGTATCAATTTTGCAGTTTTATTTTCTGCCATAGCTTTTGTTTTATTAACCGCTAAGCACGCTAAATAACGCAAAATTTTTTGCGTTTCTTTGCGTTTTCTGCGGTTAAATATAATAAATCGTATTGTATTTAAATATTGTGATATATAAAATATTAATTTTGTAGTTTTCTATAAATTGAACTTTAGTTCGTTATTTATTTTGCTAAGAAATTTTATGTAAATTTGTTGAAAATAGATTAATTAAAAATGGTTCTCCCGAATGCAATCGGAGCCATACGACCATTGAAAATTAAAATTTTAAACCTATGAAAACTCTTATCATCAGCTTGATATTTATTATCACTATATTTTCAATAAACAATATTTTAGGGCAGGAAGTTGTGCTAAACGAAGTAATGACATCAAATAAAACAACAATAATTGATGAGGATGGCGATACTCCAGACTGGATTGAGATATATAATTCAGGCAGTGAAACAATAAATTTGCAAGGATTTGGACTTACAGATAATATTGACGACCCTTATAAATGGACTTTGCCTGAAATTCAAATCGAGCCAAATACTTATTTGCTTGTTTTTGCTTCGGGAAAAGACAGAATTGAAATAGGAGGGCACTGGGAAACAATTGTTAACTGGGGCGATGAATGGAAATATACTTTGCCAGGATCAGAACTTCCGGCTAACTGGAACGAAACCGATTATGATGATTCATTTTGGCTTTCCGGCCCAAGTGGATTTGGTTATGGCGACGGTGATGATGCTACTATTGTTCCTCAATCGACCATCTCTGTTTTTCTGCGTAAGAAATTTACTATTGAAGGTTTTCCTGAAATTTTGAACAGTATTTTTCATGTCGATTATGATGATGCTTTTGTTGCTTATTTGAATGGACTGGAAATTGCCAGGGCAAATATTGGAATTCCCGGCATTCCACCGGCATTCTACGAAACGGCATTTGAACAAAGAGAAGCTTTGATTTATCAGGGCGGTTTTCCCGAATTTTATGAATTTAATCCCGGGATACTTTTACCCGATACAAATGTGCTTGCCATACAAGCTCATAATGTTAGCGAAGGATCATCAGACATGACAATTATTCCATTCCTTACTTCTTACACGGCAACACCACCTCCCAATCCTTCAGGGTCTCCACCTATTCTTCAATTGCCTGTATTAAGGTTGCATACAAATTTTAAACTAAGTAATTCCGGTGAAACCGTAGTTCTTTTTGATCCTTCGGGACAAATTGTCGATAGTATTCAAACAGGTGTAATTCCATCGGATGTTTCGCTTGGCAGGCAGCCTGACGGGTCAAACACCTGGATGTATTTTCTTGAAGCAACACCTGAACAGGCAAATACTACAATCGGCTTTCCCGGAATAACAGGTGATGTACAATTTTCTGTTTCCGGTGGTTTTTATTTTGGAAATGTTGAAATTGAATTAAGTGCTGAACCTGAAGATGCAACAATATATTTTACACTTGACGGCTCAGCCCCTGATATAACTTCAAATGTTTATTCGGTTCCTTTACAAATTAATGAAACTACTGTTTTGACTGCAATTGCCAGTTATGAAGGTTATTTACCCGGCAATGTTGAAACACAAACATATTTTATTGATGTTTTCCACGAATTACCGGTGATTTCATTGTCAACAAATCCCGATAATTTTTTTGACCCTGAAATTGGTATTTATCACGAAAATAATATTTGGGAAGACTGGGAACGCCCTCTGCATGTTGAGTTATATGAATCTGATGGCAGCCAGGGTTTTAGTATAAATGCAGGTGTTAAAATTTATGGGGGATGGACAAGGACTCTGCCGCAAAAATCACTTGCAATATTCGCAAGGGATGCATACGGTTATGATGAAATTGATTACCAGATTTTTCCTGAGCTTGATATTTTGCAATTTGAATCCATAGTACTTAGAAATTCAGGAAATGATTGGATGAATACTATGTTTCGTGATGGACTTATGACAGGATTGGTTGCAGATATTGATATTGACCGGCAGGCATTTCGACCTTCGGTGGTTTATATTAATGGTGAGTATTGGGGAATTCATAATATCAGGGAAAAGATCAGTGACAGATATCTTGAAGCACATCATGGAACCGATCCTGATGATATAGATCTTTTAGAAGGCCCGGGATGGCCAATTACCGGTGACCCTGTAAATTACAATAATATGATCGAATTCATTCAGTTTAACTCATTATCAAATCAATTGAATTATGAGTACATTGAGACTCAAATAGATATTGATGAATTTATTAATTATCAGATTTCCCAAATATATTTTGCAAACACCGATTGGCCCGGAAATAATATAAAATTTTGGCGGCCCAGGACAACAGAAGGAAAGTGGAGATGGATAATTTATGACACGGATTTCGGATTTGGACTTGAATCCAACTATTTTCATAATACTTTGGAATTTGCAACCGATCCCGAAGGCCCCGAATGGCCAAATCCCCCCTGGTCAACTTTTTTATTAAGAAGTCTTTTGGAAAACAATTCATTTAAAATTGATTTTATTAACAGATATGCCGATCTGCTAAATTCAAATTTCAAACTGGAACGTTTGCTTAATCATGTAAATCAGAAAAAAGCATTAATTCATGATGAAATGCAAAACCAGTTCGAGAAGTGGGGAGGCAATTTGTCGGAATGGCTTAATAATGTTAATGTTGTTACTAATTTCGTGAATAATAGAAACTCTTATGTTAAAAACCATGTTGTTGATTATTTCGATCTTTCGGGGGTTTCAGGCATTGAATTAAATGTTGTTCCCGAAAACAGTGGAAAGATCACTATCAGTACTCTGACATTAGAAGAATATCCCTGGTCAGGCGAATATTTTAACGGCGTGCCAATAATTTTATCAGTTGAAGCAGATACGGGTTTTACATTTCAAAGCTGGGAGGGGGACATTAGCAACGACAGTCTTTCAATAAGTTTGATATTAAATAACGATATGAATATTACGGCAGTATTTCAGGAAATAATTTCCGAAAATATTGTGATCAATGAAGTCAACTATCATTCAGCCGGTGATTTTGATCCTAAGGACTGGGTAGAATTTACCAATTCGGGCGAAACGGAAATGGATTTGGGTAATTGGTTTTTTAAGGACGAAAATGACGAACATATATTTACTTTCCCGGAAGAAACTTTGCTTGAATCCGGTGGTTTTCTTGTGCTTTGCGAGGATACTGCCGCATTTCATGAGTTGTTTCCCGAAGTTGAGAATTTTATTGGAAATATGGATTTTGGGTTTAGCGGCAACAATGAATTGATAAGGTTGTTTGATGTTTTCGGAGCTATTGCGGATACTGTTCATTACGATGATGAAGACCCCTGGCCGACCGCTCCCGATGGAAACGGGCCTACACTTGAGTTGATCAATCCTGGGTTTGATAATGCCCTTGCCGAAAGTTGGACAGCTTCTGATGCTCACGGAACTCCCGGAGAAATAAACAGTGTTTTTGTTGAAGCTGGAGAACAGGAAATTACACTTTCAAATGGATATAGTTTTGTGTCAACCAGAATTATTCATGACAATCCGGATATGCTTATTGTTTTAGAATCTGTTTTAAATGAAAATCTTGATTTTGTAAGGAATTCAAACGGCCAGACTTTGCGGAAAATAGGCCCGAACTGGGTGAACGGAATTGGTGAGTGGATTACAATCGAAGGTTATTTGTTCAAAATGAATTCAGAAGATATGTTAAATTTTGAAGGAGAAATAATTAATCCATTAAGCCCAATCGTTCTTCACGAAGGTTATCAGTTTGTAAGTTACCTTCCAGAATTTTCAGGGGATGCATTATTTGTTTTTGAAAACATTTTGAATGAAAATCTTCAATTTATCAGAAACTCCAATGGAAATGTTTTAAGGAAAATCGGCCCGAACTGGGTAAATGGCCTGGGTGATGTTTATCCCGGTGAAGGTTTTTTAATTAAGATGAATTCCGATGATATTTTGATTTATAATGTTCCCGAAAAAACCAAAAACTTACCTGATGAAAAATCTTTACCGGTTCATTTTAATTTCGAAGGTGGTAATCCTGCCGATCCGGTTTTTACATTATATGTTTCAGGATTGGAAATTGGAGATGAAGTTGCAGCCTTTGACGGCGAGAAAATGCTTGGATCAATGCAAATAACATCAAATTATGTTTTTGATAATGAACTTCCTGTTTTTAGAACTTTATTCGGTGGAGAGGGTTACGTTCAGGGAAATCCAATAATATTAAAAGTTTGGAATCCCATTTTGAATAATGTTGAGAACGTTGAATTTACAATGGGAAATTTTTATAATGCTTACGCAGAAAATGTTTATCCTCCCGAAGACGGACAATATAGCATCGTAAACATTAAAAAATCAACTGATCAAGAAAATTCAATTACAATTTATCCAAACCCCGCCGAAAATGTAATTAACATTTCTTCTCCTAACCAAATCAACAATATTACGATTTACAACTATGTTGGCCAAACGGTTTATCAAGGAAATAGTACACGGATAAATACAGGAAATTTCAAAGCTGGTGTTTATATTATTAAGGTTGAAACCTGGAAAGGAGTGGAAACACGAAAGTTTACTGTAAAGTAAAGTTTTAAGGATTAAGAATTGAGTTTACTATGTAAAGTGTTTTTTAGCCACTAAACTTGTCCGTATGGAAACACAAAAACACTAAATAATATTAAATTTAATCAATTGATAATCTTTATTTTGTGGATTTTTGTGTATTGGTGTTTTCGTGGCATTTTTTATTTTTTTGATTTTCGAAGTGGGCTCAGAATTAGGATTTTAGAATTGAGATTTTGGAATTACCTTTTAAATGTTGGACAAATTAAAACCATAAAAGACATATAAGTCCACATAAGATTCTTTCTTACATGTTCTTATATGCCTTTGTGGTTTAAAAAAAAGATAGTGTCCAATTATATGCGGGTAGCAGAAGATCATATTAGTCTTACCGATATTCTGAATCACAAACCCAATTCCTTTTTCACTATATTTTTAAACCTTGTCTGGCTTAAATAATGATCTTCTAATAATTTACCATCATGTAAAAGATTAAATACGGCAAATCCCGATGGAGCAGCTTTTGCTTGCTGAACAGAGTCAATTTTTTTTATTTGTAAATCAATTCCATACTCTTTTGCTGTTTCTTTAAGAGCCAAAGCAGATTTTTCATTCCATGGGCATTGGTCGGCATAAAGAAGATGCCAGCCGATGTAATTTTTCTGGTTTTTAGTCCAGTCGATCAATTTTGGATTTGGAGAATTTGTATCAAACTTTTTTATTAAAAGCTCAAATCTGTCTATTTTTTCTGCTTCAACAAATCCCATTTTTTCAAATAAACGTTTATCGGCAACCCAACTTCCCTTGCTCGTCATTGTGATCACACCTAACATATTTTTCTCTCGTGCTTCATCTTCACAAGCCTTCACAAGCATTGAACCATAGCCTTTTTTCTTATCTTTATTGGAATGAACATACATGCAGTGGATAAACATGTAATTGTCGGCATCAACCGGCCTCCAGGCAAATTCGGCAGGTACATATTCGATAAATGCGATTGGCCTGTCGGTTTGATCTCTGAGAATCTTGATTCTAAGGCCTTCTTTAAAGGTCTTTTTAAACCATTTTCTTTTATTTTCAAATTCCGGTTTTCTGATGTCTTTTATACAAAAAAAAGTTTGCTCCCGAACATTTTCAGGATTTACTTCAATGATTTTTATTGTATCCATTTGAGTTGTTTTACATGCTAATATTTTAGTAGTTTATACATTTTTTAATGGTTTATATTTTATCAGCTCAAGATGCAGAAATTGGAAATTAGAAATTGGAAATTCAGGAGAGTTCAAATTTCTAATTTCCAATTTCAAAAATCATAATGTGCTAAATTAATCCGACGGACGATTAGGAGGTTCTTTGTTTAAGAGCTGCGTAAATAATTATTCCGGTGGCGACTGAAACATTAAGCGATTCGATTTCACCAACTATTGGAATATGCACTTCTTTGTCGGAAAGTTTAAGATATTCGCCTGAAACTCCGCTTTCTTCCGAACCCATAATAATTGCAGTAGGTTTTGAATAGTCGGGATCATAATATTTTTCCTCTGCTTTTTCGCTTGCTGAAATAATTTGAAGCCCGCTTTCTTTTAAAAAAGAAATAGTGATTTTCAGGTTTCTGCTTCTGTGAACCGGAATTTTAAGTAATGCACCGGCAGAAGTTTTCACAGCATCAGAGTTTATCATTGCCGAGCCTCTTTCAGGAATAATTATTGCATCGACACCTGCACATTCGGCGGTGCGGGCAATAGCTCCGAAATTTCTTACATCATTAACTTTATCGAGAATTAAAATCAAAGGGTTTTTTCCATCTTCATAGATCATCGGTATTAAATTTTCGATGTCCTGATATTGAATAGGGGAGATGTAGCAAATTATTCCCTGATGATTTTTCCTGCTTACCCGATTGAGTTTTTCAATTGGAACGATCTGGAAACTAATGTTTCGTTCTTTGATCAATGTCCTCAAAGTATTATACCCGTCTGATTTAAGTCCTTGTTGGATCAATAATTTTTCTATTTCTTTACCTGATAGAATTGCTTCAATAACAGGCCTTATTCCGTAAATTATGTTTTCGTCTTTCATTTGTTTAAATTAATGGAGCAAAAGTAAGAAAATTGTCATCAAAGGATGGATTGGAAGATGAATATGGTCAAATAATATTTTGATGTGCGCTGTAAATATTAATAGGAACAAAACTACTCCGACATGTAATAGCACAAGGGTTGTAGTGAAATGAAATCCTGTGAGATGGAATTGATGTATTGAATTTAGCTCTGAAAGTGCATTACTGATTGAAATTAGACAAATTATTAATCATATTTTCCGTACGCAGTTTGCATTTTCAAACGGTTACAATTTGTAACCGTTTCATTAATTTAGACGGAGTTTCCTTGCATTGCTGAATGGGATACTACTTGCTTATCTCTTTTTAGGCATTGTAATTTATTCACTTAGTTCTTTTAATACCTTTTTCCCATTCTCATTATCAGGATTCAGTTCTATGGACTTTATATAGTTTTCTTTTGCTTTTTCTTTATTTCCCATTTCTAAATACGCTTCACCTAAACTATCATATACATTCCATGAATCGGGATAAGAATCAACATTCATTTCAAATAATTTTATTGCTGTTTCATATTCCTTTTTGCCCAAATAAGAATATGCCAGGCTATTCATTCCACTTTCTGAAAACAAAGCCTCATCTGCGTGTTGCTGTTTGAAATTCTCATAATATGCTGAAGCTTTTTCTATACCGTTGTTTTCAATAAATAAGAAAAAGTGTTTCTCTTCTTCAAAAAGTTTCTCTTGAGGGTTTAATATACCGGATGTTTGCTTATTCCATTTGTTTATTTCCTGGAGCGAAACAGGTTTCAGCGTCGTAGTGAATTCTTTTAAAGTCGAGAAAAACAATTTTGGTTCATCACAGAATATAGTATGTCCTGAATTTACAAACATGACAAACTGTGCATTCGGATGATTCTGTTTAAAAATAAGTGCTTTATCTTCTTTCCATGTCAAATCCCATTTGCCTTCGCATAAGAGAGTTGGAATGGGACAATGATCAAATACATGTTTAAAATCATATCTGCCATAGCTATTCCCCATTGTACTATTAAACCCTTTATCATTCACCCACTCATAAAACGCTGCCCGAATCATTTCTTCTCTGCTTGGCTTTATGAAACTCTGACGTTTCCAATCGCCATTTAATTCTTTGTTAAGCAGGAGTTGCTGTAAATCAAGTTTATTCTCACGATATAATTTATAAATCTCATTTATTTTTTGTTTTTCTTCCTCGCTGATATAATCGTATTGCCTTGTTCCATTAAGACTATCATCTTGTAAAAGCGTTGCAGAACCTATTAGTATCATTCCAAAAACATGATCAGGATAAGACGCGGTATAGTATTGTGCCAATGCCCCACCGTAAGAATAACCGCATACAATCCATTTATCAATCCCAAGTTTTTGCCGAAGCTTATCCAAATCGTCAATTGCTTGTTTGAATGTATAGTCATCTCCTTTGATGAAATCAGATTGTCCGCACCCCCTTTGGTCATAATAAATTACTTTACAAAAATCCTTTGCCTGAGCAAACCAAGGGTGAAAACAATGATGTGTACCACCTGGGCCTCCATTTATTAGAACTATAGGAATTCCTTCTCCTTCCACTTCGCAATAGAGTTTGCAATCTCCAATATCAATAGTTTGCTTTTCCATGCCCAAAACATCGCAGAGTCTTGGTAAAGTATCTATGTGATAGTGAATACTATCTTCTATATGCAAAATATTGTCAAGGACTGTTTCTCTCTTTGATTCTATTTCCTGACAGGATTGAATGATAAAAATGAGTGCTAATAATTGAAGTGTTCTTTTTCTCATAATCTTTTTCTCCTAATTTGTTATTTAATTATATTTTTAATCTAAAGACATAAAAGAAATCCAAGTGTTACATGTAAATTAATTTTGCCTAATTCAGAAATAATACCCCCCTATTATCATTATACAACTATTTTTGGGGGCTATGCCGCGTTAATAGTATATATTTCTCCCGATAATTATCGGGATTATCCATTATTTTCCTATTTCATAATTCAAAATTCAGAGTTCTTTATTCGATATTGTTTTTTGCGATGTGATTAAACGATACCCTTATTTAAGCATTCAATCATTCAGTAATTTTCTAATTCATTTAAAATTTTGTCAGCTTTGTAAGCTTTTTTTTATTTAATTTGTCTATTAATTATACAAGAAAAATTAAATTAATTATATATTAAAAAAATTAATGATGAAAAATTACTTTATTTTAAGTGTACTTTTACTGATTAGTTTTACAGTATTTTCGCAATTGCCCGAAACTTATGATCTTAGAGATGTTGATGGAGTGAATTATGTAACATCGGTTAAATCACAGATGGGAGGAACCTGTTGGACATTTGGGGCAATGTCGGCCATGGAAGGAAACCTTATGATGACAGGAGTATGGACTGCAGCAGGAGAAGAAGGTGAACCAAACCTTGCCGAATACCATCTCGACTGGTGGAACGGTTTCAATCAGCATAATAACGATGATATTGATCCTCCGAGTGGTAGTGGATTGGAAGTTCATCAGGGAGGCGATTACCTCGTTACTTCAGCCTATCTAACAAGATTGGAAGGAGCAGTAAGAGATATTGATGGACAATCTTATAGTACTCCACCGGAACGATATAACGAAACTTATCATTACTTCTATCCGCGAGATATCGAATGGTATGTTGCAGGTGAAAATTTAAACAATATTGACCTGATCAAAACCAAAATAATCGAAGAAGGTGTTATGGGAACATGTATGTATTATAATGGACAGTTAATTATAGATTTCATACATTATCAGCCACCTTCAAGCAGTATAGATCCTAATCATGCTATTTCTATTGTTGGTTGGGATGACACATTAGTAACTCAGGCACCCGAAGGGCCTGGAGCATGGTTATGTAAAAATTCATGGGGAGCCGGATGGGGCCTTGACGGATACTTCTGGATTTCATATTATGATAAACATGCCTGTCAAAATCCTGAAATGGGAGCTATTTCTTTTCAGGATGTTGAACCTTTACAATATGATAATTGCTACTACCATGATTATCACGGTTGGCGTGATACAAAAACCGATTGTTTTGAAGCATTTAATGCTTTTACAGCTGATAATAATGAGTTTATCAAATCAATTAGCTTTTTTACAGCGACAGATAATGTTGATTTTACGATTACTATTTATGAAGTTTACTTTGAAGGCGAATTAACAGGTGAATTAACTACAAAATCCGGATCAATACCTTATAGAGGTTTTCATACAATAGATATTGACAATTATGTTGAAATGTCAGAAGGCCAGTTTTTCTATGTTTATCTTAATTTATCTGCCGGCGGGCAGCCTTATGACCGTACTTCCGATATTCCGGTTTTACTTGGAGCTTCAAGCAGAACAATAGTTGAATCTTCGGCAAGTCCAAACGAAAGTTTTTATATGGATGGGAGTACATGGATTGATTTTTATTATTATGATGATCCTTCAGGATTTCAGAATACAGGTAATTTCTGCATTAAAGCTTTAGCGGTAACTGATACTTTAACAGGAATTTCAACGATAGATCATGGAATGCAAAGTTCAATTTTTTTAGCTCAAAATTCGCCGAACCCATTTAACGATAATACAAGAATTGAATATTTTATTCCTGAAAGAACACAAGTAACTATCAGGATTTACAATATTTCAGGACAACTTGTTTCTACTTTGCTTAATAAAGTTCAAAATGCTGGAATTAATTCAATTAACTGGAATGCAAGCGATGAAAATGGAAATAAAGTTGATCCGGGATTATATATTTATAGAATAGAATCAAACGGAGAAACACAAAGCAGAAGGATGTTGTTGGTTAGGTAATAACCTAAAGGTGTGGTGATTGGTAATCGGTAATCGGTGATCAGTAATCGGTGACCGGAAATTAGTAATCGGTGATCAGTAATCGGTTGAAACACAATCTAAATTTCTTGCCTGAAACGGATGGTATGATTATTCATTATTCTTCATCCAAAAGAGTATATTTTTTAGGAATCATTTTTGAGGTTTTTGCTCCTAATTCCTTGATTCGTTCAGCTTTAGTAATTAGATTCCCTTTACCTGATGATATTTTATTATGTGCTTCTTTATAGGTTTTTTGAACCGTATCAAGTTGATTCCCGATTTTCTCAAGATCGCTGAGGAAGTTGACAAATTTATCATAAAGGCTACCACTCTGCCGGGCAATTTCCAACGCGTTTTTAGTTTGCTTTTCATGTTTCCAAATTGATGAAACCGTCCGTAAAGTTGCAAGCAGGGTTGTCGGGCTGACAATTACAATTTTCTTTTCCCATGCAAAATTGAATAACTCAACATCCTGTTGAATTGCCAGACTAAAAGCTGATTCCATTGGCATAAATAACAAAACAAAATCAGGGGAATCAAAAAGTGCCGCATTTTGATAGTTCTTATCACTCAATTCCTTAATATGATTCTTGATTGAAAAAATGTGTTGTTTTAGGAATTTTTCTTTCTCACTCGTATCTTCAGAATTCACAAATGAATCGTAAGCAAGCAATGAAACTTTCGAGTCAACAATAATGTGCTTGTTGTCCGGCAAATTAACAACAACATCCGGCCGTATCAATTCTCCCTGTTCATTTCTCACACTTGATTGCACTTCATATTCTTGCCCCTTGATAAGTCCCGATCGCTCAAGAACCCTTTCAAGAATTATTTCACCCCAGTTTCCCTGCTTTTTTGTATCCGATTTAAGTGCTTTGGTCAAGTTATTGGCCTCCTGGCTGATCTTCTGATTCAAATCAAAAAGCTTTTTCACTTCTTCTTTCAGGCTGATATTATCTCGCAATTCTTTATCATAAGTTTCCTGTACTTTTTTCTCGAATACATCAATTTTTTCTTTTAAAGGATTCAACAGATCACCAATGTTTTTTTGATTGCTTGAGGCAAAATCAAGAGTATTTTGTTTAAGGATTTTATTAGCAATATTCTCAAATTCGGTAGTGAATTTTTTTTGAAGTTCTTCAATTTCCGACTTTTGGATTTCTAATTTTTCGTTTAGATTTTTATTATTTTCCTCAGCTCTGACAAATTTAGTTGAAAGCTCTTCCGACTTTTGTCTTTCTTCATCAAGTTTTGTTTCCAATAATATTTTTTCATCTTTCAGCGTGGAAAGTTTTTCCTCAAATAATTTTTTTTCTATCTCAAACCGTTCCACTGAAAATTCATTTTCTTTTTCAAGATCATTGATTTTATCCTTTATTTCAGAATATTTTTTTTGAGAAGTATGTTTGGCTGCAAACCATGCAACAGAAAAACCTGCTACAAGTCCTATTGCAAGAAAGATAATTTCCATAAATATATTTTTGTGTAAAATTAGGTATTTTTTTAATAAAATTGCCACAGATTTACAAATTGAAAAATTACGAATTTCGAAATATGGGGATTGATGTAGAATCAAGGCATGCCTTGTCTCTACAATATGCAAAGAACTGCAAAGGGTAAGTGACTAAGTTCCGAATAATTATTCGGGGCTAGTCCCTTTACCCATTTTTTTTAAAGATGGAATCTTTAATCCAAAGAATAATTTTATATCTTTGTAAAAGAAAAAATTAGCAAAATGGCAACTTATAAAAGTAAACAAACAAAAAATTATCTTCGGTTTCAATCATTATTTTTCAAAATTTTGATACCGGTTTTATTGTTGATAAATTCATCGGTATTTTCTCAAATTAATTCTCCGGCAAGTTGTTTTGGTGGGAAAAAGCAATTTAAAAAATTTATTTCAAAGGAAATGATTTATCCTAAATATGCCTTAAATAATAAAATTGAGGGTAAAGTAGAACTATCATTTATTATTAATCCTGATAGCACGACTTCAAATTTAAATATTGTCGAATCTGTTTCTCCTGAAATTGATGCTGAAGCAGTTAGAATATTTAATAAATTGCTATGGATACCGGCAATTTATCTTGAAAAAGCCATCCCAAGTGAGTATATCCTTGAAATTGATTTTAAAATTAAAAAATATAAAAAATATTGTAAACAAAGATCTTATACGGATTTTGTTTTTCCTTATCAACCTATAGATTCATCTAATATAATTTATAATATAAAAAAGTTGGATGTTGCGCCATATCCGATTTTTAAAGATAGATTATATTCATTTAATGATTTTATTAAAGATAATATGAAGTACCCTGAGCAAGCTTTTTCAAGAAGTATTTCAGGCACTGTTACACTTTCTTTTATAATTGAGACTCATGGCGGAATTTCCAATATTTACATTGAAAACTTCATTGGTGGTGGTTGTACCGAAGAAGCAATCAGGTTATTAAATCTGATTAAATGGATGCCCGGAATAAAAGATTTAAAAGCAGTTAGAACTAAAATGTCTTTTGATATCGGTTTTAATCTTAAAAATAAAAACGAAAATTATCGTTCAAATCAGGGGAATAATACAATGTAGTGGTGGAGTAATGGAGTAATGGAGTAATGGAGTTTTGGAGTGATGGAGTAATGGAGTGGTGGCATAAGCGAAAATGATTGAAGGCGAAAATGAAAAAACCTAATACTGTAATATTCAAGCCACATTATCAGAAATTTAATCGTTATGAAATATTCAAGCATTCAATCATTCAATCATTAGTAAAACTACAAACTAATGTTATCGTATAAAATTGGAGTAAAATCAATATAACTAGGGTGAAACGGATAGGACTTTTGTCGGATACGCATAATTATTTGAATCCACGAATATTAAATTTTTTTAATAATTGTGATGAGGTTTGGCACGCAGGCGATTTTGGAAGTATCAAAATTGCTGATGAATTGAATAAATTAAAACCTTTAAAAGCTGTTTTCGGAAATATTGATGGCAATGAAGTTAGAATTGTTTATCCTGAAATTCTTGTTTTTAATTGTGAAAATGTGAAAGTTATTATGACCCACATTGGCGGATACCCTGGGAATTATGAAAAAAAAATTAAAGGTTTAATTTTAAAAGAAAAACCAAAATTGTTTATTTCGGGCCATTCACACATTTTGAAAGTAATTTATGATAAAAAATTTGACTTATTACATTTAAACCCAGGTGCAGCCGGAAGATATGGAATTCATAAGGTTTGTACTGCAATGCGTTTTGAAATTTCCGTTGAAAAAATTTTAAATCTTGAAATTTTTGAAACAAATAAAACAAGCTAAAAAAGCCACAGACCTGTCCGTAGTAATACTATGTAAGGCGGGTTCACTAATGAAATATAATTGTTATATTGTTAAACCCCAACAACATAACAATTAGTGATTGTTCGTTTTGAATTATTGAAATTTTGTATTTGGTATTTATTTGAATTTTATTGTTTGTGATTTGTTATTTTTTATTATTCAGATAAATACAGTTTCATCCATACGGACTTGCTTCACTTCGTGCGTTTGCCTTGTAGAACTATCTTAACCTATCCGCTGAGCGGACAAGTTTTTCATCTTTACGAATTGCCCTAAAAGCTAAAGTAAGGAATAACAAAGATATTAATGGAAAAAATGAGCCAACTAAATAATCGGCATTTGCAAAAGTTGTTTCTTCAATATAATCAATATAATAAAAGAAATATAGTGCAATTAAAATGATATTTAATAATAAATTAAATTTGATCAGTTTTAATTGAATTTTTCTGTTTTTGTATAAAAATATTGTAGTAAACGATAATAATGCTATAAAAGGGACAATGATTAATAAAGGTAATGAATTGATATTGATACTATCAGAAAATTCGGTAAATTTTATAATTCCTATAACCCAAAATTGAACAGAATAATTTTCGGAGAAAAAATTTGCCAAAGGAAAGAAAAACATTAATGCTATGGCGATTGAAGCTAAAAATAGAAAAATTGATTGAATTCTTTGTATCATAATAGAATAAAATTGTTAAATTTATTTTTTTTGCAAAGATAAGATGATTTTTTAAAGTGAAAATTGGCTTTATAGAATAAAAAAAAATAAAAAAAGTGTATTTTAATTTTTTGTTTTAAGATTTTAATTACTTTTGCATTACAATTTGAATTTCTCAACAAACATATTGTTTTAGTTGATCCCAAATGATAATTTAATTAAATAAGAAATAAGAAGAATAATAGTTTACTTTTTTTATAATATATTCTTATTAAACACACTAATAAAAAATTCATGTACGATATTATTGAACTTAATAGTAAGAAGGTCTCAGAACTTAAAGGAATTGCCAAAGAATTAAACCTTAGAAGATATGATAAGTTGGTTAAACAAGAAATTATATATAAAATTCTGGACCATCAAGCTTTAAATCCTCCTCAAGAAGTCATTGAGAAAGAGAAAGAGGAAGCGCAGAAATCACTCAAATCAAAACGAAGAAGAATACAAAAAAAACAGGGAGGTATGGATCACCGAAGAGGAGGTCAAAGAAATCCCAAATTTAATGCTCAAAAAACTCAGGAGAAGAGTGAAAATAAACCTGAAGAAAAAAAAGTGATCCACAATAAACCAAGCATAAAAATTATCCAAAAACCTAAAGTCAAAATTGAATCAGATACTATTTCTAAACCTAAATTTGAAAAAGAAGAAAAATCTATTCCAAAGAAAAGTCCGATAAAAGAAGATATTAAAAAGAAGGATGATAAAGTCATTGCAAAAAAAAGAGATGATGTTTCGAAAAAGACTTTAGAAAAGAAAGAAATTCAGGAAGATAAAAAGCCGGCCACTCAACAAACTGAGATTGTTTCGGAAATCCCTAAAGATACAAATAAACCAAAAGCTCAGGAAACGCATAAGAAAAAGGATGATGACAAAAAGAAAAAACAAGATACGGGAAAGAAAAAAACTGTAGCAACAAAAGATTTAAAAGACAAAAAAGAAGGTAATTTAAATAACGGAGAAAAGTCGGAGGAAAAACCTGAGGCAAAACCTGAGGAAAAACCCAAAGATAAATATACATTTCAATATGAAGGATTTGTTACAAGTGAGGGTGTTTTGGAAATTATGCCTGACGGTTATGGCTTTCTGAGATCGTCGGATTATCACTATCTGTCATCACCTGATGATATTTATGTTTCACAGTCGCAGATAAAACTTTTTGGATTAAAAACCGGCGACACCATTAAAGGAAGTATCAGGCCACCCAAAAATGGCGAGAAATATTTTCCTTTAATTAAAGTAGAATTAATTAATGGAAAAACTCCTGAGAATATTCGTGACCGAATACCTTTTGAGCACTTAACTCCTTTATTTCCAGAGGAGAAATTCAGCTTAACGGGGCTTGATGAAAACAACCTGTCAACCAGGATTATTGACATGTTTACACCTATTGGAAAGGGCCAGAGGGGATTGATAGTGGCACAGCCGAAAACCGGTAAAACAGTTCTTTTAAAAGATGTTGCAAACGCAATTGCATATAATCATCCTGAAGCATATCTAATTGTTTTATTAATAGATGAACGCCCTGAAGAAGTAACCGACATGCAGCGTAGTGTAAATGCCGAAGTTATTGCTTCAACTTTTGATGAACCGGCTGATCGACATGTGAAAATAGCAAACATCGTGCTTGAGAAAGCAAAACGTTTGACTGAATGTGGCCACGATGTTGTTATTTTACTTGATTCAATAACCCGTTTGGCAAGAGCATATAACACAGTTTCACCTGCCTCGGGAAAAGTTCTTTCGGGTGGTGTTGAAGCCAATGCCTTACAAAAACCAAAACGATTTTTCGGTGCTGCCAGAAATATTGAAAACGGTGGTTCGCTAACAATAATTTCAACTGCACTGACAGAAACAGGTTCAAGGATGGATGAAGTTATTTTTGAAGAATTTAAAGGTACCGGTAATATGGAGCTTCAATTAGACAGAAAACTTTCCAACAAACGTATTTATCCGGCAATTGATATTGTAGCATCAAGCACAAGACGTGAAGACCTTTTACTTAAAAAAGAGAATCTACAACGTATTTGGATTTTGCGTAATCATCTCGCCGATATGAATTCCATTGAAGCAATGGAATTTTTAAGAGATAAAATGAAATATACTAAATCGAACGAGGAATTTCTTTTGTCGATGAATTCTTAATATTCTCATAATAATACCTTCATCGTTTTATCTAACTGATTAAATGAGAGGAACTAATTAGTGTTTGTCCATAATGTCCGTTTTCTTCGTTATGCTCGTCAAAATAATGCTTATTTACAAAAGTAAACGTCTCATTCTTTTGACTTCGCAAGCCTCGAAAACGAACATTATGAACTAAACACTGACTTTATGGACAGACTCTAATTAGTCAATCAATCCCGAAGATTCGGAATAAAATAAAGGTTTTATCTAAACACCATTTTTACAATTAATTATTTGTGTCAATGGGTTATGGTTAAGTGAAGAAATCCATGGTTTTTCCCATGAACAACCGGTTTCTTTACCGTAACCTATAAACAAAACCGGCTTCATAACCATAACCTTTTAATTAATCAATTTATTATTTTATCGGCCAAAATGTTGAAATCAATTCCATCAAAATTTCCTGAACTCATCATCAAAAGGTTTGTGTTATCCCACGACATTTTTAATAAATCCTTTTCTAAAAGTTTCGATTTGGTGTAAATCCTTAATTTATCGTTTGCAAAAGCTTTTTTAATAGTATCGGGAGAAAGTTCCGGAAGGCGTTTTAATTTGATAGTATGAGAATTGAAGTAAACAATCGGTATGTCTGCTTTGTTGAGGCAGCCCTCATATTCGGAAAGGAAATCTTTATTTAAACTACTGAATGTATGTAATTCGATGCATGCAACAAGTTTATTGTCATGAAATTGCTCTTTAACAGCATTTACACTTGCAAAAAGTTTTGAAGGCGAATGAGCAAAATCCTTGAAAATTCTTGTATTTTCATTCTCTTTAATTAATTCAAGTCGTTTTGAAGCTCCCGAAAAACTTTTTATTGCTTCGTAGAATTGTTCATTTGTTATTCCGAGTTCGTTGCAAACCAACTTTGCTCCATTTAAGTTTTGTAAATTATGTTTTCCAAATATTTTTAAAGGAATGTCATTATCCAGTAAATAAGTAATTCCATTTTTAATAACATAATCAGGAAGTTTGTAAGGGATTTTTTTTATATCATTTCTATTGGTTTCTGAAAGCTTTTTTACGTTTTTATCTTCCTCACAATAAATGAGTGAGCCGTTTGTTTCGATTAAATCAATAAAAATTTCAAATTGTTTAAGATAATTTTCCCAGGTTGGAAAAACATTAATATGATCCCAGGCGATCCCGCTTAATAAAGCAACATTTGGCTTATATAAATGAAATTTCGGCCTTCGGTCGATAGGAGAAGTAAGATATTCATCGCCTTCGATGAGCATAATTTTTGCATCTTCCGACAATTTGACCATAACCTCAAAGCCTTCTAACTGTGCCCCAACCATAAAATCGCAATTGATCTTATTATAATTGAGAACATGCAAAATCATGGCAGTAATTGTGGTTTTTCCGTGACTGCCACCAATTACCACTCTGATCTTATCTTTGGATTGTTCGTATAAATATTCGGGATAAGAAAATATCTTTATTCCTAATTCCTTTGCTTTTAATAGTTCCGGGTTATCAATCCGAGCATGCATTCCAACAATGACTGCGTCAAGTTTATTTGTTATTTTTTCAGGGAACCAGCCTTCATTTTCAGGTAGCAAATTGTATTTTTTTAACCTTCCTTTCGATGGTTCAAATATTTCATCATCAGAACCACTGACCAAATATTTTTTTTTGTGTAAAGCAATTGAAAGGTTATGCATTGCACTCCCGCCAATTGCAATAAAATGAACTCTCATAATTAAATATTGAATTAATTTGACGACAAATTTACAATTATCAATAAATTTGCAGGCTAAATTTTGATAAAAAATATGACTCAATATTATTTATAGAGGGTAATGAAAATACAAAGCCACAGATACACAGATAAATTTATGCAATATTCTGAACAAAAAGATTTTATATTTTGTAAATCAGTAGCATATTTTATTGCAAAAAGATTAATTATTAATCTGTAAATCAGTGGCGAATTTTATTATGTACTATGTTAAATATAGAGCCAAAACCATAAATAATTAATAAATGAACTTTGAATTACTTGAAAAACTAAAAGATACAACAAAAGAAATGACAACTTTTAAGTTGTTATCATATTTAATAAATCAAAAATCTAATGATTTGGCTTTTGCTACAAGCCTTGGAGCCGAAGACCAGGTGATTACGGAAATGATTGCTTCAATTAATTCTTCTGCAAGAATTTTTTTACTCGACACCGGACGGCTGTTCCCTGAAACTTACGATTTGATAGAACGTACAAACAGTCGTTATAAAATTAGAATTAAAATATATTTCCCAAATACTGAAAGTATCGAAAATATGGTCAACAAAAAAGGAATAAATCTTTTTTATAATAGTATTGAAGACAGAAAATTATGTTGCCGGATAAGAAAGATTGAACCTTTGAAAAGAACTTTGAAAGATGTTGAAATCTGGATCACAGGTTTGCGAAATGAACAATCGGAGGGCCGGTCAGAAGTTTCAAGAATTGAATGGGATGCCGTGAATGGGTTGATAAAAGTTAATCCATTGATTGACTGGAGTGAAAAAGAAGTTTGGGATTATATTAAAGAAAAAAAAATTCCTTATAATTCATTATATAAAAATGCTTATAAAAGTATAGGTTGTCAACCTTGTACAAGAGCCGTTGATATTGATGAAAATCCACGTGCAGGCCGTTGGTGGTGGGAAAATAATGGGCATAAAGAATGTGGCTTGCATAAGGGATGATGGAAGAGTGGAGTGGTGGAATGATGGAGTAATGGAGTGATGGAGTAATGGAAGTTATTCAAAAGGTTTACAGGGATTTCTAATAGTCCATTTTCCTCGATAGTTCGGGATAAGTGAATTTCTGTGGTATTTCCCTTACGACCGTACTGAGTCCGTACGAAGCGAAGCAAGCCCGTATGGATGGATTCCCCTTATTTCCCAATTCAACAAATTTTATTATTATTTTACCACAGCTTGCTTAGAATATTTTATCTTTGATTTTTTTGAATTAAGTTTAATAAAATATATAATATGAAAAATTTACTTTCTCTGATTCTTATTTTTTTTACGCTAAATATTTGGGCACAAGATGTTAAACCTGATAAGGAATTTGTTAAAGAAACGATTTTGGATGAAAATCAGAAAACACCTTATGATTATGTTGACCCTTTCATTGGAACAGGTGGGGATGGGCATACATATCCCGGGGCAGTTGTTCCTTTTGGAATGGTTCAGTTAAGCCCTGATACTGATATGAAAACTTATCGTGAAAGTTATAATTGGTGTGCCGGTTATCAATATGGAGATAGCTCGATTATTGGTTTTAGCCATACACATTTCAGCGGGACAGGCCATTCCGACCTCGGCGATATATTAATTATGCCTACAGTCGGTAAACTTAGAACTAAGAGTGGAACAAGGAAAAATCCTAACCTGGGTTATCGTTCACGTTTTTCGCATACAAGTGAAACAGCTTCACCCGGTTATTATTCAGTGAAGCTTGATGATTATAATATTAAGGCAGAATTAACTACAACAAACAGAGTGGGATTTCACAAATATACTTTCCCTGAATCTGATAGTGCACATATTATTCTTGACCTTTTGCATTCAATTTATAATTATGATGGAAAGGTTATTTGGTCATCAATAAGAGTAGAAAACGATACCTTAGTTACCGGCTACAGGCAAACAAGGGGCTGGGCAAGAGACAGAACAATTTATTTTGCAATAGTTTTATCAAAACCTTTTGATTCTTACGGTTTTGATAAAGATGATGAATCAATATACGGCTTTCGGAAATCAGATAATTATATCTATGGAAAACCGGAAATAAGCGGTAAAAAGCTTGTTGCCTTTTTTAATTTTCAAACAAAAAATGAAGAAGCAATTGAGGTGAAAGTTGGTATTTCGGCAGTTAGCACCAAAGGAGCTTTGAATAATTTAAAAACAGAAATACCGGGATGGAATTTCGATAGAGTTAGGCTTGCAGCCGAAGTTCAATGGAAAAAAGAATTAAGCAAAATAATTATTGAAGGCACCGATAGGGATAAAGCAATTTTTTATACTTCGGTTTATCACACAATGCTTGCACCCGTAAATTACATGGATGTTGATGGGAAATATCGTGGGCTTGACCAGAATATTCATTTTGCCGATGATTTCACAAACTACACAATTTATTCCCTTTGGGATACTTATCGTGCAACTCATCCCTTGTTTACAATAATTCAACGCGATAAAGTAAGCGATATGATTAAAAGTATGCTTGCTCATTACGATCAAAGTGTGCATCATATTTTACCTGTTTGGTCATTTCATAATAACGAAACCTGGTGCATGATTGGGTATCATGCTGTTCCTGTTATTGTCGATGCATATTTGAAAGGGATTCGTGATTATGATGTGGAAAAAGCTTATGAGGCAATGATTTCGAGTGCTACTTACAAGTCTTATGATGGCCTTGAATATTATATGGAATCAGGTTTTGTTCCAATTGATAAAGAGGATGAAGGTGCATCGAAAACCCTTGAATATGCTTATGATGACTGGACAATTGCAGAAGTAGCTAAAGAGATGGGAAAAAATGCAGATTATAATGAATTTAAGAAAAGAGCCGGATATTATAAAAATGTTTTCGATAAGGAAACAAATTTTATGAGGGCAAAAAATACTGACGGAAGCTGGAACGAACCTTTCGATCCGTTATATTCAAAATATGGTGGTGATTACACTGAAGGAAATGCCTGGCAATACACTTGGTATGTACCTCAGGATGTGCAGGGTTTAATTAATTTGATGGGAGGGAGAGAAGAGTTTGTCGAAAAGCTTGATTCATTATTTATTCTTGAATCATCAGATGAAAAATATCATGAAGTTGAGGATATTTCGGGCCTTATCGGGCAGTATGCTCATGGAAATGAGCCAAGCCAGCATATTGCATATTTATATAATTATGCCGCAATGCCGTGGAAAACACAGCAAAGAATTCATCAAATAATGAAGAATTTATTTGATGACACTCCTTATGGGATTTGTGGAAACGAAGACTGCGGACAAATGTCGGCATGGTATATTTTTAGTTCTATGGGTTTTTATCCGGTTTGCCCGGGAAGTAATGAATATGTGATCGGAAGCCCTTGCATTGAAAAAGCAACAATAAATCTTGATAATGGTAGAAAATTCGAAATGATCGCTGAAGGATTATCTGGTAAAAACATTTATATTCAGTCGGTTAAATTGAATGGAAAAAGATACGAAAAAAGCTATATTACTCACGATGATATTATGAATGGTGGAAAACTTATTTTCAAAATGGGCAGAAAGCCTAACAAGAAATGGGGTGTGATGAATTCCGATTTACCTTATTCTATGACAAAAGTTAGTGAAGAGTAATTTGTTTAAACATATCTGTTAATTTTCAACTTGAAACAACAATGGCAAGGTAAATTTCATACATAGGAACATGATTAAAAAAGCCTATTTCCCACTGATTACGCTGATTTTCGCTGATATTTTTTCTGCGTTTATCTGCGCAATCTGCGGGAAACAAATTTTATACAAATGAAAAAAAGTATTATAATTAAAATTTCCGGGAAAGTTCAAAATGTTGGATTTAGATTTTATACAAAAAAAGCCGCAAAAAGTTTAGGTATCAATGGTTATGTAAAAAACTTACCCGATGGCTCGGTCTATATTGAAGCTGAGGCAGAAGATTATATTATTGACCAATTTGTTGAGTGGTGCCGAAAAGGCCCTTCATGGGCAAGGGTTGAGAAAATTAATATTCAGGAAAATGATATTATGAATTATGTGGGTTTTACAATTAGGTAATAATCAATTTCATAAGTTAGATAAACTGGAATAGAAAAACCACAACAAACCTGTCCCGTAATACTTATGGAAGGCGGGTTAACAGATTAAAACGAAAATAATTTTTTATAATTAGTGAATCTGTGGCTAATTTCATTTTTAAAACTTTCCAGTGTGGACTCAATAATCAATTTAAAATATTTTCGTTGCTCTCGTAATTTCTCTTTTTCCAGTCGGGCCGGGTAAACCTTCAACTTTGAATCCTGAATTTTTTAAAGCTCTTTTTACAGACCCTTTTGCTGAATAAGTCAATAGAATTCCATTGGTTTTCATGGCAGAAGCAATTTTTTTGAAAATTTGTTCAGTCCATAATTCGGGCTGAATGTCTGGGGCAAAAGCATCAAAATATACCAAATCAAAACTATTATCTACTAATTTAATATTTTGAATTTTATCATCAAGTTTTTTAATTGAGAAATTCTCATTTAGAACAATTTCCATATTCCAATCAGACGTATGAAGTTTTAGAAACACCTCTCTTGAATCCTTATTATTAATAAGATCAGGATAATTTAGTTTACTGTAAAATGATTCTTTCAATGGATTTGATTCGACAGCGGTGTAATTGACTTTGGTTTTCTTTGCCTCAAAGTATGTAAGCAAAGCATTTAAACCTGTCCCAAAACCAAGCTCAAAAATGTTAATTACTTTATGTGAATTTATTAGAGTTTTGAAACCGGCATTAATAAAAATATGTTTTGATTCTTCAACAGCTCCAAAAGTGGAATGATAGTTTTCGTTGAGATGTGGAAGAAAAATTGTGTGTGAGCCGTCATCCGTGAGAATGATTTCTGCCTGAGTGCTTTGGGTGGCATTTTTCGAAGCCTTGCTTATATCTTTGTTACAAAAAATCATCTTAAAATAAATTTAATCTGCAAAAGAGAAAAAAAATCACTTACTTTTGAAAAAGTTTTTAAAAATAATGAATAATTCTCATATTAACCCAAAAAAATTACAAATTATGAAACGAATTAAATTTTACTTAATGTTTATTGTTGTTTGTGTATTTACAAGTGTCAATGCACAACCTCAAATGCCTCCGGTACCAATTGATAAGGATATTGTTGTCGGGCAATTAGATAACGGATTGAAATATTATATCCGAAAAAATGTTCGTCCAGAAGAACGTGCCGATTTTTATATCGTTCATAATGTTGGAGCAATTCTTGAAAATGATGATCAGGATGGCCTCGCACATTTTTGTGAACACATGGCTTTTAACGGCACAAAAAACTTTCCTAAAAAAGGAGTTCTGAATTTTCTTGAAAGAATCGGAGTTAAATTTGGCCATAATGTTAACGCTTTTACGGGTACTGATGTTACCTGTTATAACCTTAACGATGTTCCAACTACCAATGAATTATGGATCGACTCTGCATTAATGGTTTTGCATGACTGGTCGAATTATGTGTCGTTTGAAGATGAGGAAATAGATGCTGAACGTGGTGTACTTCACGAAGAATGGAGAACACGAAGAAATGCAAATTTCCGCATGAGGAAAAAAACAATGGACGTTACTTATAATAATTCGAAATATTCCAAAAGAGATGTTATCGGACAATTAGATGTAATAGATAATTGTTCGTACGAAACAATGCGTGATTTTTATAATGATTGGTATAGGACTGATCTTCAGGCAGTGATTATTGTAGGAGATATTGATGTTGAAAAAATGGAGCAAAAAGTCATTGCTCTTTTTTCTGAAATCCCAAAACATGAAAATCCAAAAGAACGCTACGATATTGAAATACCGGATAATGAAGAACCACTCATAGGTGTTGTCACTGATCCCGAGGCAAATAATATTATGATCCAGGTATATTTTAAACACGATATTGTAGAACCTGAACAAAAAGATCAATCATATCTTATTCTTACCTTAATGAAAGATTTTTGTATAAGTATGCTGAATAACAGATTTTCAGAGTTAGTACAAAAACCAGATCCTCCTTTTGTTGTGGGGCAGTGTTATTATGGTTCTTTGTCGAGAACAAAAGACATGTTTGCACTTTTTTCTATTGCATCACCTCAAAAAGAACAAATTGCTCTAACTACTTTGTTAACTGAAGCTGAAAAAGTAAAAAGGTATGGATTTACAATTTCAGAATTTGAAAGAGCTAAAAAAGAATTTCTAAGCGATCTGGAAACAAGCTATAAAGATAAAGACAATAGAACAAATAATTCCTTTGTTTGGAAATATTTTAACCATTTTTTGATAAATGAACCTATTCCAAGCCTTGATTTTTATTACACAATGACAAATCAAATTGTTCCATTTCTTGATGTGGAACAGATAAATATGCTTGCAAAGACATTTATCACGGATAAGAATATTGTTGTAACAATTTCAGGGCCGGAAAAAGACTTAGAATCCCTTCCTACAAAAGAGGATATTTTGAAAGAATTTGAAAATATTAAAAGTGCAGAGGTTGAAGCATATAAAGATGAAATGTCTGATAAACCATTAATTGAAGAAATTCCAAAACCAGGTGAAATTGTTAATGAAACTAAAAACGAACAATTTGATGCTACGGAGTGGACTTTAAGCAATGGTGTAAAAGTTATTTTTAAGAAAACAGATTTTAAAGATGATGAGATTTTAATGTCTGCTTTTAGCCTTGGAGGGGCATCATTATATAACCTGGAAGATTTACCATCAGCAAATTTAGCCTCTACATTTATCGGACAGTATGGGCTTGGAGATTTTAATTCCATTGACTTGAAGAAAATTCTTACAGGAAAAGTTGTAAGCGTAAATCCATACATCAATGGTGAGGAAGAGGGATTTAACGCCAGTTCTTCTGTTAATGATTTAGAAACTTTGTTTAAGCTTACGTATTTATATTTTGCAAATCCTCGTTTCGATGAAGGTGCTCATGATGCATTCATGGAAAGAATATCGGCTTATTTTCAAAATATGAGCCTGGATCCTCAAAAAGTATTTAACGATTCTGTTGAAGTTATTAATGCTGATCACCACCCAAGAGTGCAACCGTTTAATATTGAATATCTTAAAAAAGTAGAATTTGAAAAAATAAAAAGAATTTATCAAGACCGCTTTGCCGATGCTAACAACTTTATTTTTGTATTTGTTGGTAATATTGATGTTGAAACTTTTAAACCTTTGGTTGAGACTTATTTGGCCTCACTACCCAATGTTGAAAATGATGAAACATATAAGGATAATGGTGTAAGAGCTCCGAAAAATACAGTTGAGAGAGTTATTACGAAAAAACTTGAAGTTCCAAAATCAACAGTTACAATTAATTATAGTGGTGAGTTTGATTATGATGATTATTTTGAAAGAATAAATGCTAAAATAATTGACCATGTATTGGAATTACGATTTACTGAAGTTATTCGCGAAAAAGAAGGAGGAACTTACGGAGTTAGAGTAAGATTGTCAACATCCAAGTATCCCTGGGAAAATTATAACCTTACAATTAAATTTGATTGCGATAATGAAAAAGCTGAGAAGCTGAAAAAATTAGTTTATAAGGAAATTGAAAAAATCGTTAAAGAAGGGCCTTCACAAACTGATCTTGATAAAGCGAAAAAATATTTTGTTAAGAAAAGAGAAGAAGGTTTGAAAGAAAACAATTTCTGGCTTAATAAAATGAAAAATGCTTATTATTATGGTAGTGAAAATATTAAGTTGGACGATTATAATGAGATCATTGATAAGGTTACTATTAAATCAGTTAAGAAAACAGCTAAGAAACATATTGATCCGAGTAAATATGTTGAAGTGTTGCTGATGCCTGAAGAATAAGCTCAATGAAATTTTTTTAATAAAAGAGGAATTATGAAAAACTCTGCATCTCAGCGTCTCAGCGTTCAGTTTTATTTAAACGCAGAGGCGCAAAGACGCAGAGATACAAAGAAGTAAAGCCTTAATAGGATAAACCGGAATTACAAAAAATAAAAAATCTGGGCATTTTTCAAAATCAATAAAAAGAAGTTTCCACTTTTTCTCTGTGTAGCTTTGTGTATTCTTTGCGAATACTCTGTGTAATAGCTATGCCACAAAGTTACACAAAGAATACACAAAGGTTCACAAAGTGTAAACTGAGAAATGAAAAATGCCAAACTCTGCAACTCAGCGTCTCAGCGATCAATCATAAATCACATTATTTGTTATATAACAAATTTATACCAAGAATATTCTGAGCAAGCGGAACTTCTGCAACAAGCGAAGCAGATGAATAATCATAAATAAATATTTTGTCACTATCAGTGATAAATATCCGGGAATTTAGCTTCTCGTAAACCATTTTGGTCGCCGAAATGTTGTCAATATATAAATTAGTAGAATTATGATAATAATTGTACGAATAGATTGAATTTTGATAAGCTATCAGGAAATTGTCTTCATCAATGTGGGCGATACAATTAATTTTTCCATCGGGGAGAGTAAAATCAGTATTTGAATAAATGTCTTCAAAATTATAAGTTTTAATAAGATTGCTTCCGTTTGCTTCTTCAAATGAAATTATGCTATAATCATCAAGCGGGAAAATATTTAAAACATCGTTGAAAGCAATAAATGAATGCCTTTCAGCACCACTAATATAATAATATGCTACAATATTTCCATTCGCGGCAGTTTTACTTTTTAAATTCACAGCAACATAATCACCGAATCGCACGGGGTTTGTAGGTAATTGTGTAATTGGAGCCTGAGCCGTAAACTTTATTGTTCCGTTCTGATTATATCCATTAATATATTTATAAGAAAATGCAAGATATAATATATTATCTTTCATAAACATACAATTGAAATCGTGCATTGGTTGATAAATTATCGGCTCTAAGGACCAGTCAATTTTGCCTTTATCAATATTTAAAACATTAAGATTTGTAATATTTTGTCCGCATATAAACAATTGACGGTAAAAGGAATTAATTATTGAAGATGAATAATCACTTTCAATAGTAAATAATTCCTGCAGATCGAAACCGGTATCAATTGCATTTATTCCAAGTTTATTATTTCCGGTTTCTGTAATAACTATCAGGCTTTCAAATTGTTTTTCAACCTCAGAAAGAGAAATATTTACATATTCCTTTCTTGAATTATAATCATTTGTTGCAATTATTAAAATATAATATTTACCCGATGAAAGATGAATATCATCAATTACATAGTCAATATTAATTTTGTAAGAATTTGATTTCGGCAGAATAAATATGGGTGAAATTACAGGGATAAGGTTTTCGTTTACAAGAGAAATGTTAATACTTTTCAGTTGATTATAATCCGAAACATCAGCAATTATCTTCATAGTATCGAGTACATTAAAAGTAGAGTTTTGTGCAGGTGAGAATATTATTATTGTAGGTACAGATTTGTTTTCACTTTTCTTGCAGTTCGAAAATTGAATTAGAATTAATGCAACTACAAATAATATCAGGTATTTTCTCAACATTCCATAAATTTTCAACAAATTTAGGAATTATTATTGGTGTGTAAATTTACTTTGTGAAACTTTGAGTATTCTTTGTGAAACTCTGTGTTATAGCTATTTCACAAAGAACCACAAAGGAGACACAGAGAACCACAGAGAATCATTACAAATATAAAAAGATGTATTTCTGATAATTACACATTTTTCAAGAAAGAGTGAAACTTCAATATTGATATCCATTCCTATTATTAAAACCTTAATTCGTTTTTCTACTAATAACTTTTCTCACCTGCCTCAATTCTTACTTTCAAAACATTTTCATCCGGTGGAATAGGGCAGGAGTATTTGTGATTATAAGCACATAAAGGATTATAGGCAAGATTGAAATCGAGAAAAATCGTATCGCTTTGCGGAATTTTGAAATCAATAAAACGGCCTCCAACGTAAGTTTCATTGCCTGAGGTTTCATCCCTGAAGGGAATAAAAAGATAATCTTCGTAACCGGAGCGATTGACAAGCTTAAGGTTTTGATAAACACTTAGTTTTTGAGGAATATTATTTATCTGAAAATTTAATTCACCGTATTTTATGTAATCAGGCCTCCTATCTGTAGAAGTCTTCATTTTAAAAGGTTTTGCAGTTGTATCTCTCTCGAAACTACAGCTTAGCTTGTAATTAATATCTATGGGAAAGTATTTTAATCCAATAAAATCAATCAATAATTCACCCGTTAAGGGAGTGTTTTCAATATCCGTATAATCAATATCTTTTTCATCTCTATGTCGTTGCATCTTGATTTTATAGATTTTATCAGGATCATTTTCGCTAATCAAATCATCTGTTGGATTGAAAAATAGCCATGCGTAAAGATAGGAAATAGCTTCACTAATTAAGGTTCTTACTCCTTTACTGCTTGTCCACCATTGTTTTGAATTATATGTTATATCTTTTGAAGCAATTATACCAATATTGAAATAATCGGGAAAAGCCTCTTCAAACAGCAGTCTGCTTCTTCGTGCATGGCAAGCCATCGAAAAAATATTAAATGAAGTTATAGGGCTGTTTGTTTCAGTTAAATAGTTTCTTACTTCAAAGGCACTTGCGAATGTACGATCACGCAGAACATTTAATGGAGTGGGTGTTTTGATAATTTTCCCTGCATTGACACCAAATTTCTTCATCGTAAGAGCTGAAACTTCTGCATAAGTTTTGAATTTTGTTAAAAAACTACCTTTTTGGATTGGCATTCCGGTTACTATCAAAGTTTTATAATTGCCTGAATTATATTCTTCAACAGCTTGTTTTAATGCAAAGTCAGGTAGCCATCCTTCAACTACTAAAACATCGGTTTTAACAGTATCTGTTATTGAAAGAAAAGGATATATGTTTTTAATTCCAAGATAAATTATGAAAACGATAATTGTTAATAATAAAAGTTTCCCTAAAAATGTAAGGGAATATTTCTCTTTTTTTCTAATTAATTCGTAGTTCATGTTCTTATTATTTAATGCTGCAAATTACATAAAAAAATTATTACAAGTGCTTTCAAATCATCGGATGAATTATTTCAAGCATATTGATGAATATGAAAATTATTTACCAATTTCATAAATGATTTATCCAGCGATTGATAGTCACGGGGTGACTTCAAGTCAGCCCGTGACTTAAATCCAGTATCCAACATCCGGATTTTAATCAGTCATAGTAATTCTTATGCAAAATTATTATTATTGCATTTAATTTTTGTTATCAAAAATATTAAAATGGAACAGCAGGTACAGATATTAATCGTCATGATTATTTATATGACATTGTTGATTTTATGGGGAATATATCAGGGGAGGAAAGTAAAAACCGGAGAAGATTATGCAATTGCAAGTCGTAAATTACCGGGCTGGATAGCAGCATTATCCGAGAGAGCAACAGGTGAGTCTTCGTGGGCTTTGTTGGGATTACCGGGTGCTGCTTATGCTACAGGTTTGACAGAAATTTGGACAGCAATTGGATGTGTTACAGGAATAATAGTAGCCTGGTCAGCAATCGCCTGGCGTTTGCGCGATGCCGCCGAAAAATATCGTGTAAATACTTTTACTGAATTCATAGCTAAAAAGCATGGCGATTTGAGCATAAAATTAAGAGTTGTAGGGAGTTCAACAATAGTATTTTTCTTTTTCTTTTATGTTGGAGCACAGTTTCTTGGTGGTGGAAAAACTTTACATGCAATGTTTAATATCGAACCTGAATGGGGAATGTTGATAACCGCCGCAATAATAATTCCATATACAATTTACGGGGGTTTTCGTAGCGTAGTTTACACCGATGTTATTCAAGCTATTGTAATGATCACGACTTTAATAGTTGGCCCTGTGGTAGGAATCATTTATATTGCCAATAGCCCGGATTTATTTGCACAATCAATTCCCGAAGCTTTATCAAATGCCGGGCCTGCTTATAATTCTCTGATCGAATCGGCTTCAGGTTTTGGTGCAGGAATAGTTATTGCCGGAGGATTTTCATGGTTTTTCGGCTATCTCGGAGGCCAGCCTCAATTAAGTATGCGTTTTATGGCTATTAAAAATCCTAAGCAGGCAAAAAAAGCGAGAAACATTGGAATTGCCTGGACAGTAATTGCGTATATTGGTGCATTATCAATCGGTTGGATAGGGATAGCTTTGTTTGGCCCTGATGGTTTGGAAGATCAGGAATATGTTATGCCGGCTGTTTTGCTTGAAATATTTCCACCTGCAATTGCTGCAATATTAATTACCGGTGCAATTGCGGCAATGGTCTCAACCGCTGATTCATTGTTGATTTTATCAGCAACCGAACTCTCAGAAAACATTATTAAACCATTAAGAAAACAAAAAAAAGAGTCTGGACGTATTGCATTGTTCAGATCAAGAATTGTAACCGCAGTATTAGCTGTAATTGCTTTAATACTTGCATATTTCTCACCATCACATTTGATATTTACGCTGGTAAGTTATGTCTGGGCAGGAATAGGCGGAACTTTCTCAATAGTAATTTTATTCACTTTATTTTGGAAAAAATATAACGGAAAAGCAGCTCTTCTTACAATTATCACCGGCTTAGTTTTTACAATTGTATGGATAAGCAGCGGTATGGATAAAGTTTTTACAGCAAGAATACTAACTTTTGTGGTATCCGGAATTGTTGCTATAATTTCAACTTTGGCATTTTCGGAAAGAAAAGAATAACTGGAAGAAGTTTATCCAGTGTTTGATAGTCACGGGGTGACTTCAAGTCACCCCGTGATTTAAATCCAGTATCCAGTTTTACGCCTGATGTTGTTCTCTCAAAAGATCATTAACCGTTTTAACCGGATTAAAAGTAATTATCGGGCATTCAGCGAAAATTGTAATCCAATCTGCCATTGCTCCATTCCAAAGGCCCGGTAATTCTTGCGCTTTAAGGCTTTTTCCGTCTTTTGATTTTATTGAAATAAAACCTGTGTTGTGGTCAACAAATTCTTTCAAATCAAATAGATCACCTTTGTAATCACGTACTGCACAAATCAGGTCAACCGGATTGAAATGCGTTGCATCGCTAACAATTTCTTTTTGCCCTGAGTCATTAAGATCCATTTGTGAGGATTCAACAATTTGTAGTGAAGTAATTCCTTTTGAGTTTTTTGTCCAAAAAGGGCCGCCGCCAGGCTCACCTTCGTTTTTTACCATCCCGCAAATTCGTATTGGCCGATTAAGTTTATTGAATAACACTTCTGATTTTTCCCGGTTTGAAAGATTTTTTAAGCTTTCATTAAAATCAATCTCAAGATTATCCTTTGCAAAAGTTTCTATTTCATTTAATATTTTATCATTTAAGCCTTCTTTTTCAAGTGATTTCAAATATTCATTTGTTTTTTTCTGAAGCTTAAATAAGTATCCTGCAAGTGCTTTTTTATAAAGATAAGTTGTGTCCCTTAATCTGTCGGGAACTATATTGTCGATGTTTTTTACAAAAATAATATCACCTTTCAGGTCATTAAGGTTTTCGATCAAAGCTCCATGCCCACCGGGCCTGAAAAATAGACTTCCATCAGCTTCCCGAAAAGCTTTGTTTTCCAAATCAACTGCAATAGTGTCGGTTGAACTTTTTTGAACCGAGAAATTTATATCGTAAGTTATTCCAAATTTCTTTTCATATTTCCCTTTTTTCTTATCAATTTCTTTTTTAAATCCCTTGAGATGTTCAGGTGAAACCGTAAAATGCACCTTCACATGATTGTTTTTATCCTTACAATATTTTGCTCCTTCAGTCAAGTGTTCCTCGATTGACATTCGTGAGCCATCCTCATAAAAATGAAATTTTATCAAACCCTTTGGTGATTTTGCATAATTTAATCCTTTCTCAGAAAGCAGATAATCAATTATTGGATTGTAATTTTTTTCATTAAGACACATTTCAATATCAATTCCGTCGTCTTTCATTTTTGATTTCAGATCATCGTAAAAAGCGAAATCTTTTATTCTTGAAATGAAATTATAAACAGAATTAAAGCCCTTATCATTTAGAAATTCTTGATAATTCTCTTCAGTATTTTGATAATTAGCAACAAACTCAAATAAATGTTTAAACATCCGCGTAGCAGCACCCGAAGCAGGGACAAATTTTGTGGTGTCCCTTTTTGTGCTTTCTTGATCATAGAAGGTAGCAAGGTTTTTAATTTCCTCGTTAGAAAAAACTTTCAGTCCATTTTCTTTTGTTGCAGGAGCAATTAGTTTTATATGAGGAAAATCCTTTATAAAATTATTGATTTGTTTTTCAATCGTATTAATATTAATTCCTTTTGATTGAATTTGTTGAAGGTCTTTTTTATCAAACATATTTTTTTCCATTGACTATTTACAATTGATTATTTTTGATTGAATATCTATATTAAACATGTGGAGTCTTTTATATTCCCATATTATCTCTATTTCCTTTATTACCCTTATTCCCTATATTTCCCCAATTTCCATCAAGCAAAAATATAATTATTTCAATATTAAAGTAAATTTCCGCTAAATTTTATTTTGAGGTGCTGTTTCATATTTCAAAGGGTAAACTATTGATTGACCCCATGAAATAACCCTATAGATTAGATTTCATAGGGTAAATCATTGAATGACCCCTAAATGACTATTGAATTACTACTCAACTCTCTCAAAAGAATCTTTCAATCATTTCCAAAAGCAATTCCTTTTTTATCGGTTTCGATATATAGTCATCGCATCCGGCTTCTAATGCCTTTTCCCTTTCGCCGGCAATGGCATAAGCTGTTTGTGCAATAATTACCACATCTTTATTAAATTCACGTATTTTTCGAGTAGCTTCATAACCGTTCATTTCCGGCATTTGAATATCCATTAGCACAAGGTCGATGTCAGGGTTATTTCGGCATATCTTAACTGTATCATTCCCGGTTTTGGCATGTAGAATTTCTTTGCTTATTTTTTTTGTAACTACACTAAGATGCAAATCTGCTGATTCTTCGTCTTCGGCAATGAGAATTTTAAGGTTTGGGTTTTCAAGTTTTCCATACGAGCCCATACGGGCTAACTTCGTGTCACTTGCTTCGCTTCGCAAGTTTCGGGTTTCGGGAAGTGTGTTGGAGACAAGCGGCAGAGTAAAATAAAAAAGGCTTCCTTTATTACTTTCCATTCCAACTTGCCCACCCAATTTTTCAATAATGTGGTGCACTATGGAAAGGCCCAGGCCATGTCCTTCGGTTTTTACCTGATCGAGGCGCTCAAATTTTTTAAACAATAGTTTTTGATTACAAGCAGAAATACCCGGGCCATTATCACGTACCCAAAAACGGATCATTCCTTTGGGAACATTTTCTACTTTGTCTGTATCGGCACCAATTTCAATGCGTAGGGGAGTGCCGCCGTATTTAATGGCATTGCTTAAATAGTTTATCCATACTTCTTCAACCCAGGGTGCATAGCCAACAGCCGTGGGCCAAACATCGGGTAGTATAATTTCGGCATTGCTTTTTTCAATAATTGGTGTTAAGCTGTTTATTGATTCGGTAACAATATCTCCCATATTTAATTCTTCGGTCTTTATTTCAGCTTTTCTTACGCTTGCAAAAAGAAGTAAGTTATTGATAATTTGTTGAGTTTTTTTGCTATCTTTAATAATTATGCTCAGATAGTTCAGTATCTCATCTTTAGAAAGTTCAGAGTAACCTTCAAATAAAAGATCAGCAAAACTCATTATTACTCCCAGAGGATTTTTCAGGTCGTGGGCCACAGTATGGGAAAAGGAATCTAAATCTTCGTTGCGTTCATGAAGCTGTTGGGTATGCTGTTGCAGTGCTTCTTCTGCTTTCTTACGCTTAGTGATATCTAAAAAGGAGCCTATCATTCCTTCCGGATTTCCATCAGCATCTTTCTTCAAGATGGAATTAGATTCAACAACGAATTCAGTTCCGTCTAACCTCTTTCCAATTAAACCTTCAGGAATAGCGACTGAACCCTCTTTAAATAATGTCTCTATCATCTCCACAGCTTTTTCCCGGGTCGAATCTGTCCAGTATTCAAGGGCATTCGTACCAATCATTTCATCTGTGGTTTTATAACCCCACATCTTTGCCGCAGAAGAGTTTGCGTAAGTAATTATCCCCTTCAAGTCTGCCACAAATATTGCGCTCACCGATGTTTCAGTAGCCAAAGAAGATGACCTTAGCGCCACCTCCGCCTGCTTGCGTTCGGTGATATTATGAAAAATACCAAAACCTCCAATTACAATACCTTTTTTATCAAATTGGGGTGTAACTGTAATCAATAGCTGTCGTTTTTTACCATCGGGCCTGATTATTTCAAGTTCATATGTATTCTTTGTTCCTTGTGTTCTTATGATTGTCTGAGTGGCTATCATTTTGAGTGTTTCGGGGGTTAAAAATTCACTCAAATTTCGATTAATAAGTTTATTAGGGGGGACGCCAAAAATTCTTTCAGCTGCAGGATTACAATAAATAATATTTTCTTCAAGGTCAACAGTCATAACACCTTCTCCGATATTTTCAAATAAACTACGATATTTTTTTTCGCTTTCGCGCAATGACTCCTCCATTTTTTTTTGCTTGGTGATGTTTCTTGCGAAACCGCAAAGTCCTGTAATTTTTCCCTCTGAATCTTTCAGAGGTACTTTAATTGTATGAAATGAGTGCATTACTCCATCAACTGACTTTGTGGGAAATTCCTCAAGAATCTCTCCTTTTAAAACTTTTTTATCTGATTCCATCACATGTTTACCATCTTCTTCACCAAAAAGGTCTATGTCTGTTTTGTTAATCAATTTTTCTGATCTTTCTCCAAATAATTTTTCCATTGCAGGATTTACTTTTTTATATTTCAAAGATGTATCTTTGATAAAAATTGAATCCTGTGCAGTATTAAAAACTGCCCGGAATATTTCCTCACTCACCCTTAACGCCTCCTCCGCTTGCTTGCGCTCGGTGATGTCTGTCATAATACCAAGTATCGCTTTTCCTTCCTTATTGATTAATAATTTAGTGTTAAGAATCGCTTCTACTCTTTTGCCTGATTTTGTCCTTATTGTGAATTCGATGGGAGGAACATCTTTTCCTTTCAAATGTGTTTCGAAATTTGACATTATTGATTCTAAATATTCAGGCTGTATCAATATCTTGAAATCAAAATCATGGGAATAGAATTCATCTATGGTGTAACCAGTAATCTCTTCGCATATTTTATTTGCATAAACGATTTTACCACCTTGATTTATAAAGATCATATTTGGAGAATTTTCCGCAAGATTTTTAAATTTCTCTTTACTTTCCTGCAGTACATCCTCTGCCTGCTTGCGCTTGGTGATGTCTCTCCAGGATGATATGGAATACAGCAACTTGCCTTCTTTATCTATTGCTGCATTGACATTAAGGCTCACATCTATCTTACTGCCATCTTTTCTTTTCAATATTAACTCTTTGTCCTGAATTATACCTGTTTCAAGGAATTGTTGAAATACTTTTTTCGCCTCATTAATACAATCGTTATGATACATTTTGAATATGGGAGAACCGATAATCTCTTTTCTCGAATAACCGGTTTTATTCAAAACCGTATCGTTGCATAGTAGGATACTTGCGTCATCGGGAGAAACCGAAACATACATATCCGGAGAATTATTGTATAAAACACCGAATTTTTCTTCACTTTCTCTTAATTCTTTAGTTTTTTTATTAATTGTTTTCTCAAATTGTTTTCTTTCTGACCTCAATTTATCTTCAGCTTCTTTAATTCTAAGCATTACATTTATCAGTGTAGAAAGTTCTACGGGATTGATAGGTTTTGATAAGAAAGCATCTGCACCACTTTCAAGGCTTTTTACGGTACTTTCTGTATCGGTTTTTATTGCCTTGAGTATGATTAAAGGAATATACTTTGTTAATTCATTTTTCTTGAGTCTTTCACAAACTTCATAAGCATCCATTTCGGGCATAACAATATCAAGAAGAATTGTATCGGGTTGTTCTTTTTGGGCGATTTTAATTCCCTCTTTTTCCGTCAGTGCAGTAAGAACTTTACAATCCGGCATATTGCTTTTTATTACCGTTTTAATGGTTGTCAGATTGTCTTTCTGGTTGTCGATTACGAGTATTTTTTTCATCATCATTTGTTTATCCCAAATAGCAGCAATTTTCTAAAATTCTATCTGCTTCTTCACAGGTGTAAGCAAAATCATCAATTAAAATAGTTTCAATTTATAAGTATTAATCCATTAATATTTTTTCAAAGATACAATTTTTCTTTTTCAAATTAAAAAAATATTAAATAGCAAAAAAATGTTTGCCTTTACACTGAGAACAACTTTTCTGGATGGCCAAAACAAATTTTATTTCAGGGCTGGAAAACTTGAAATCTAATAGTATAAAATTGATTATTAGACAAAATGGAAGAAGGAAACAAATTCCAAAGTGATTTTTCAACACCCTGCCTGTGGGGATTATTTTTTTTATAAGCTTAAATTTCTTCAAAACTTTTCTTTTTTAAACAAAAATTTGTTCTAATTTTGCGTGCTGAAAAGCCCAGGTGGCGGAACTGGTAGACGCGCATGGTTGAGGGCCATGTAACCTTTTGGTTGTGCAAGTTCGATTCTTGTTCTGGGCACTAAATGATTGATGATTTTCGATTGACAATTGATGATTGATTGACAGGCTTTTAAATATAAATTATACCAAATTTTTTAATAAAACACCTCACTCGTAATTGTATATTTTTCAATCGTCAATCAAAAATGTAAATATATTGCCCGGATGGCGGAATTGGTAGACGCGCTGGTTTCAGGGACCAGTGATCGCAAGGTCGTGCAGGTTCGATCCCTGTTCCGGGCACAAAATTTAAACTCTTCAATGAATGTTGAATATGCTTCTATACTTAAACTGGGATAAATTATTGCTTTTTTTTTAGTCCCGATAGGGACTATTATATTTATAGAAAATGAAATATAACCATAACAAAGTCCCGTAGGGACGTAATATAAAAAGATGACATTCAATGATATTTCGTCCCTAATGGGACTTGAAAACTCGCATGTTTTTATTTCTATAAATATTAAGTCCCTAACGGGACAATGACTATCAAATTTTAACTTAGTTTAGAATTATGCTTAACAAAGCATTCATTTCCTTATTTTTGTTTCTATTATCCTTCGGAAATATTTTTGCACAGGAAATTATATTTCGTGAGAATTTTCCAATTACTTATTCTGAAATTAAATATGAACAAAGGCCTGATAGAAAGCAAAAGATTAATAATACAATCATTAGTGGAATTGCTATGGCGGAACCAAAAAGTTTGTCCTCGGTTTCGTTTCCAATAACTTATAATTTAACAATAAGTATCTCTAAATTAGCTAATCAGAATTACTCACTTGGTTTGACAGTTAGAAATATTGATATTCAAAGAGAAATTATTGTAAATGGTTTTGATATTTCCGAAATAATATTTCCCTCTAAAGCCGATATTATTATTGTGCTTTCGGGCTTGACATATGAAAACAATTTGAAAATCAGTTTTGAATATCTTAATATTAAAGATAAAAGCATTGTTATCTCCGAGGAAATCCCTGATTCGGATGTAGCAAAAGGTATGCAATTAGCCGCTAAACTCAAGAAACTAAAGTTCTATTTCGATGAAGTTGATGAAAAGCGTATCGAAAGTCGTTTGATCACAATCTTTGATTTTCTTGCTACTGAAATGATTATTGATTCAACAATCAAAAAAATTGAAAGTTTAGATGTTGAAAATAATACAATTACACCTGAAATTTTTCTAAATGTAAAGGAATTAAATCGTATTGTAAAAATTATATCTGAAAAGAATTTCTCCGAATTATCACAAAATGAATGCAATCAACATTATAGTTTTGAAGAAGAACTTGATGTTTTAGGACGAAAAACTCTTAGGATGAATACGCTTTTTGAGCAAAGTTTAAATAAAACTCAAGAAATTGAAATTGTAGAACCTTACACAAAATTGATTGATAAATACATTGATTTATTTACTATTTATCATGATGAATCTTCTTATGTGCCTCATACATATTCATCTTCAGTAACAAATCTTGCGAGAATTAATTCCGATAATTCAAACATTTTTCTTTTTATTGATGCAATTAATGATCTAATTAATCATTCAAATCTTAAATCTTATCATTTTAACTATGATGTAATTTCAGTTTTGATTGTTGATGGCATGATTAGAAAAGCTGCCAAATATATTAGTTCAGAGAGGTATAATGAAGCTCTTGATGTTTTAATTAATGCTAATAGTATTTGCAATACAGTTCCTGGCAATTATAATTTCGATGATTTGTTTAGCAATATTTCACGTGCAAAATATGGAATTTATCATTCGTATATTAAAGTTGCTGAAAGAGCCGTGAAAGGAAATAATTTCGAGCTTGCTGAAAAATATCTTGATCAGGCAATTAATTTTCAAATTGAAAATAGTGAGTACATTATTTCTAATATTCCAACGGAAAGGACTGTTTTGAAATTCGTAAATAACTGTATCGTAAGAGGGGAGGAGGCATTATCAAATAAGAATTATTCTTCTGCACTTATTTATTTCGATTATTCTTCGAAATATATAAATATGATCTCTACAGAAAATTTGAAATTGCGATGTCAAAATGGAATTTTAAAAGCTGAGAATGGGAAATTTGAAGAAAATATTGCTCTTGCTGAAAAATTAATTCAAAATGATGAAATTATCAAAGCTGAAAAACTTGTTAAAAGACTGATTCGTAGAGATGAAAAAAACAAATACTTTACAAAAGAAGATCGAAAATTAAGAGATTTGAAAAAGAAAGTTGAGAATAAAAATGTTACAAGTCTCTATTTGAGGGCAAAAGAATATTATTTCAGTGGATTATACGATGATGCTTATGATAGATTGCTTGAGATAAAGGTATTAAATCTTAAAATGAGTGATTACCAGACTTCTGAAATTGATAGATTTTCTGCACAGGTTTTAAAATCAATAATTAAAAATAATGTTGATAATGGAATTTCAAAAGCATGGCAAAATGATTTTGAGTCGGCAAATGAAATTTTATCTAATTCCAAAGAATTGCTTAAAGCCTCAAATCTTCAGGATGATATAAAAATTAATGAATCATTAACTAATCTAAAGGAAAGAATTGTATTTAACGAATGTATTATTGTTAAAGATAAATATGATGTTTTGATCACAAAAGGCAAACGGCTCATTAGAAAAAACGATTTCCAGGGGGCGATTGAATGTTTTGGTGAAGCAATTGAAATTATAAATCAAAATAAAAAATGTACTTTTTCTGATTCTTCTGCTTTTGAATTGTATGAACCATATCTTCATGCAGCAGAATATCAAAATAATCAGAAAAAATTAAATACAGATTTGTATAGCAAAGGATTTAAGAATATCATAGATCAGTATATTTCTCTTGAGAATTATTATTATAATTTTAGTATTGATACATTTGGAATACGACATAATGCCTTTTCTGATTTTATTTTATCTCAAAATTCTCCCGAAATGACAATATTTTCTATGAATTATTTTATTGGGCAAAAAAATCTTAGCGAAGCAATGAAAATGCTTGATGTTTTGGATGAGATGAATTATCCGATGGATGAAACCAAAGATTTTCAAATAAATTTGGGACGGCTTTTGGCTGAAAATGATTATTCAATAATGCCGGATGCAAAACCGGATAAAGTTGTAATAAAATATTCTAAACGAAATAATTTATATAAAGTTTTAAAAAAGGAGTATTTGAGAGTTTGGAAAAGGATGAATGAGAGAATAATAGAATGATTGAATGCGAGAATGGGAGAATGAGAGACTGATATTTAATCATTTACTCATTCAATCATTTAAGCATTTAAGCATTGACTCATTTAATCATTCAATCATTGACTCCAAAAGAAAGAAATGTAGTAAGTTTGTACGAAATTTATTAAAGATTAAAAATATTTACAAAAAACATAAAAAATGAAACTATTATTAATAAGTAATTCAACCAATTATGGTGAGGAATATCTTGGCTGGCCACGTCCTGACATAAAAAACTTCTTGTCATCAACTGATGTTAAAAGAATATTATTCATTCCCTATGCAGGTGTAGGCCTTTCGACCGAAAGCCTTGAAAAATCTTATGATGTTTATGAAGCAAAAGTAAACTCTGTTTTTCAGGAACTTGGCTACGAAATTTATTCTATTCATAAAGAAAATGACCCTGTTAAGGCGGTAAAAGATGCAGAAGCAATTGCAGTTGGCGGAGGTAACACTTTCCACTTGGTTTATATGCTTCATAAAAATAAAATAGTTGAAGCAATTCGCGAAAAAGCTTTAAACGGAACACCTTACATGGGCTGGAGTGCCGGTTCAAACGTTGCCTGTCCGACTTTGATGACAACTAATGATATGCCGATTATTGAACCTGAAAGTTTTAATTGTTTTAATTTAATTCCTTTCCAAATCAATCCTCATTATCTTGATGCAAATCCAGAAGGCCATGGTGGCGAAACCCGTCAACAAAGGATAGAAGAATTTTTGGTTGTTAACAAAGAAGTTACCGTTGTTGGTTTGAGAGAAGCAACTTCATTATTGTTTGAAGGTGGTTCAATTGAATTGATTGGAAAACGTCCATTAAGAATATTTAATTTCGGAAAGGAACCTGTAGAAATTGCTCCGGGTGAGGATATTTCGTTTTTGTTATAATTAACCGCTAAGCACGCAAAAAAAACGCAGAAATTTTTGCGTTTCTTTGCGGTTTTTGCGGTTTTTTTTTCTTACTTTAGATTCTCCAAAAGAAAATCTGTCATTCTTCGATAAAGATGCATTGTTGTATTTCCGCAGTAAATTCCATGATTTTTGTTTGGGTAAACCTTCATTTTGAATCGTTTATCGACTTCAACTAAAGCAGAAACCAAATCTCATGTATTTTGTCATCGAATTACACTAATTGAACGAATTGAAATTCGTTTAATCCGTTTAATTAGATGATAAATTTTCCAAGAGAAAATCTGTCATTCTTCTATAAAGATGCATGGTTGTGTTTCCGCCATAAATTCCATGATTTTTGTTAGGATAAACCTTCATTTCGAATTGTTTGTCGGCTGCAACCAAAGCAGAAATCAAGTCCCAGGTATTTTGAGGATGGACATTATCATCAGCACCTCCATGGACTAACAAATAATTTCCTTTCATTTTGTCAACATGATTAATAGGTGAATTATCATCATATCCGTTTGGATTTTCTTGTGGTGTTCTCATAAAACGTTCGGTGTAAATATTATCATAATATCTCCAGTTCGTCACCGGAGCAACTGCAATTGCTGTTGAAAAAACATCGGCACCTTTAGTCAAACATAAAGTTGACATAAAACCTCCGTAACTCCAACCAAAAATGCCAATATGATCAGCATCAATATAATCTAATGAAGCTAAATATTTTGCAGCTTCAATCTGATCAATAGTTTCATATTTCCCCAATTCCTTATATGTCATTTTTTTGAATTCCTCGCCTCTTGCACCTGTTCCCCTGTTATCAACCGAAATAACAATTATTCCTTTTTGTGCCAACATTTCGAACCAAAACAATGTAGAACGTCCCCAACTATTTCTGACGGTTTGAGAACCCGGGCCTCCATAAACGTACATTAAAACAGGATATTTTTTTGAAGGATCAAAATCGGGAGGCAAAATTTTCCAGCCGTTTAATTCAACAGATTCTGAAGTTTTAAAACTAAAAAACCCCTTTTTACTATACTCGTATTCTTTCATGGTTTCAAGGAGTTTGGCATTATCTTTCAAAACCCTTATTTCTTTTCCATTAGATTTGTTTACAGTGATATAAGGAGGAGTGTTTGCATTAGTATATGTGTTTATAAAATATTTATATGTTTTACTGAATCTCGCACTATTACTACCGGTTTTTTGTGAAATTTTATTGATCTTTCCTTTTTCATTTACAGAATAAAGATCGCGATCTAATGGCGAAACTTCAGCTGAAATGTAATATACAAGTTTCTTTTTACTATCGAAACCTATCAAATCGGTAACATCCCATTCACCTTTTGTAAGTTGCTTGATCAATTCACCTTCTGTCGAATAAAGATAGATGTGCATATATCCGTCTTTTTCACTTGTGATTACGAACTTTCCATCCGTAAAAATCATATTTGAATAAATGCTTTCGGTTATATAATATTTATTCTCATCGGTATAAACCACTTTTGAATCACCGGTTTCGGCATTATTCAACAGTAGTTCCAATTTGTTTTGCAAACGGTTCAACCTGAATATTCCGAGTGTATTATCTTCTTTTGTCCATTTTATTCTTGGGATATATTGGTCGGTTTCGGCCCCAATATCCATTTTTGTTGTTTTATTTGAATTCAAATTATAAACAAAAATTTCAACAATCGAATTATCTTCACCAGCTTTTGGATATTTATATTTGTATTCTTCGGGATAAAGCTCGCCGTAGTATGTCAAAAAATATTCTTTTACATTGCTTTCATCAAAACGGTAGAATGAAATTTTCGATCCGTCGGGTGACCAGGCAAAAGCTTTCGTAAAAGCAAATTCTTCTTCATAAACCCAATCTGCGGTTCCGTAAATTATATTGTTAAAAAGGCCATCCTCGGTAACTTGTGTTTCTGAACCACTTTCCAAATCCTTGATAAAAATATTATTTTCTCTTACGAAAGCAACCATAGTGCCATCAGGTGAGAAAGTCGCTAAGCGTTGCTTTCCACCCTTCGACAAAGCCGATAAGGTTTCTTTTTCAATATCCCAGATAAAGTAATTTGATTTAGATGAATGGCGATAAATATATTCGGTTTCGGTTGGGAAAATTATTTTTTTCTCATCCTGACTGAAATTATAGGAAGAAATTCGCAAAGTGTCTTCATTATAAACTATTTTAGATGAAGTTACGATAGTTCCTACCTTATCACCGGTTTTATAACTGAACTCTTCAATATTTCCTTTTTTAATTGTACAATAATGTTCCCCATCGTTCATAGATTTTATTCCATAAACCATACTTGGCGAAAATGTTCTTTGTTTAAATATTTTTTCTAATGTAATTTCTTTGTATGTTTCCTGAGCAATTACCTGTCCCTGAAAGCTAAATGAAATTATTCCGATTAAAAGAATTATTAAATTTTTCTTCATTTTATTTGATGTTTAGTTTTATATTTTAAAAATTCAAAAATAGAATAAAATTATTCATCTTGAATAGTTAAATTTGCAAAAATTAATTAGTGTCCATCTATAAAGTCATTTAGAAAAAATGTATAGACACTAATTACACTAATTTTCACTAATTTAATTCGTGCAAATTTGTGAAATTCGTGTCTTTTTTATAAGTTTATGGATAAACACTAATTAATATAAATTAAATTTAAGATCAATGTTTAAAACAAATGAATATTTTGGTGGGAAAGTAAAATCAATCGCTTTTGAAGCTATAGAATGTCCTGCAACTATTGGAGTTATGGCGGCGGGTGAATATGAATTCGGAACTTCAACAGTTGAATATATAACTGTAACTTCAGGAAAATTGGAAGTGATGCAACCTGGTGAATCTGTTTGGGAAACCTATAAAGCATTTCAAACTTTTAAGGTTGAAAAAGATGTGAAATTCAAAGTGAAATCTGAAAGGGATGTGTCTTATTTATGTCTTTATAAATAATGAGTCCAGTATAAAAAGGTGCTGAAGATTAACTAATTTGGGCTAAAGCCCTGATTATCACGACTATTTATAACCCCACCCTTAAGGGTGGGGTTAGTGAAAATCAGGCAGTTAAATGGCTTTAGCCCAAAACTCTTAGTTTTTATACTGGTCTCAATAATTATAGGTTATAACTACCTCTTATATAATTACAGATACTTAAAAATAAATACTAACCTATTTTAGCAAAATTTTTTTCATATAAATTAAAATTTATTGTATAATTGCATAACAATTTATTAAAAAATTGGATTTTGGCAATTTTAATATATTATTAACTAAAATGTTTTAATTATGAAAAAATTCTACTCCATTGTGTTAGTAATTCTAAGCCTGATTTTTACACAACAGGTTTTTCCTCAAAAGGAGAACACAAAAGGCCCTTTAACCGGCGAACAGCAAATTGAACTTTTGGAAGGTTATAGCTTTGTTTCCTCACGGATTGTAGCTGAAAACCCTGACATGCAGGATGTTTTACAAAATAATCTTGTTAATCTTGAATTTGTTAGAAATTCAGCCGGATTAATGTTAAGAAAAATTGGCCCAAACTGGGTAAACAGTATTGGTGATTGGGTAAGTACCGAAGGATATTTATTTAAAATGAGTTCGGCAGACGAATTAATAATTATAGGAGATGTAATTGATCCGCAAACACCTATTGCTTTATCCATAGGATATCAAATGATAGGCTATTTACCAGGTCAGGCTTTGAATACCGAGGATATTTTTCAGGATATTTTGGAAAATCTTGAATTTGTACGAAATACTGCCGGATTGATGTTAAGAAAAATTGGTCCGAATTGGGTTAATAGTATTGGTGATATGCAGCCCGGCGAAGGATATCTTGTTAAAATGCTTGCTGCTGATGTTTTAATTTATCCGGGTTCCTCATCATTTACCTGCGGCGATGATCCCTTTACCGATCCCCGTGACGGACAATCATACAACACAGTATTAATAGGCGAGCAATGCTGGATGGCAGAAAACCTTAATATAGGTGAAATGATAAATGGCAGTAATAACCAAACAAACAACGGTGTTATCGAAAAATATTGTTATGATAATAATCCTGAAAATTGCGATGAATACGGCGGATTATACCAATGGAACGAGATGATGCAATATACATCTACACAGGGCGCTCAAGGTGTTTGCCCTGCTGATTGGCATATTCCTACCGATGATGAATGGAAAATATTGGAAGGTACTGTTGATAGCCAATATCCTGTTGGCGACCCGATTTGGAATACTTCAGGATATAGAGGTTTTGATGCAGGCTTAAATTTAAAATCAACAAGTGGTTGGAACCCCGGTGCTACAGGAACTGACCTTTATGGTTTCACTGCCCTTCCGGGAGGATTAAAGTCCGGAGGGTTTTCTCTTATAGGTGCTTCTAGCTTCTTTTGGTCGTCAAGTTCATACGGTCTTCCATGGATGCGGAAACTGTACTACACTACCGGAATGATAAACCGGGGCACGGGCAATACGCCAGACGCATACAGCGTGCGGTGTTTGAAGGATGAATATACACCACCTGTAAACCTGCCACCTGAACCACCATCTTCTCCCACTCCTGAGAATGGAGCCGAATACCAATCAATTGAAGTTGATATTTCATGGACATGCATCGACCCTGATGGCGATCTTCTGATTTATGATATTTATTTTGGTACGGTAAATCCACCACCTCTTGTAAATTCAGGCCAAACAGAAACAACTTATGATCCGGGAACATTGGAAAACATCAAAGAATATTTCTGGATGATTGTTGCTCACGACAACCATAGTAATACAACCTTTGGGCCTGTTTGGGATTTTACAACAGGTGTAAACTTACCACCTTATCCACCGGCTTCTCCCACTCCTGAGAATGGAGCAGTAAACCAACTTCTTGAACTTGATCTTTCGTGGACATGCCGCGACCCAGAAGGTGATCCGTTAACTTATGATATTTATTTTGGTACGGTAAACCCACCACCACTTGTATATTCAGGTCAAGTATTAACAACTTATTATCCTGGAATATTAGAATACAACACAGAATATTTCTGGATAATTGTAGCTCACGACAACCATAATAATTCAACCGTAGGGCCTGATTGGAATTTTATTACAAAAACAGAAACTACTTATCCGATATGCCCCGGAATACCAACAGTTACTTATGGAGGACAAGTTTATAATACCTTATTAATTGGTGAGCAATGTTGGCTAAAAGAGAACCTTAATATAGGAACTTATATAAACGGCGCTGTAGAAATGACAGACAATGGTGTAATTGAAAAATACTGCTATACTCCTTCTTCTTGCGATGAATACGGAGGGCTTTATCAATGGGATGAAATGATGGGATATAGCACAACACCGGGAGTGCAAGGCATTTGCCCAAGCGAATGGCATATACCAACCGATGCAGAATGGACAATTTTAACTGAGTTTCTTGGAGGATGGGGTGTAGCAGGTGGGAAAATGAAAGAAATAGGCATAACACATTGGGCTTCACCAAATACAGGCGCCACAAATGAAAGCGGGTTCACTGCCCTTCCGGGCGGATACCGTAGTAACAATGGTTATTTCTTCGACGCCTTCAACTACGCCAGATTTTGGTCGTCGAATGAGTACAACGATTACCAGTCATGGGGGCGGAATCTTAGTTTCGACAATGATGATGTGGCCCGTTACAGTTATTATGATATCTTTGGTTTTTCAGTTCGTTGCATGAAAGGTGCCCCACCGCCAAACCAGCCCCCGTTACCACCATCTTCTCCTTCTCCTGAAAATGGAGCAATAAACCAACCAATTGAACTTGATCTTTCGTGGGGTTGCAGCGACCCCGATGGCGATACCTTAACTTATGATATTTATTTTGGCATCGAATATCCACCACCACTTGTATATTCAAATCAACCATTAGCAACTTATTATCCTGGAATATTGGAAATAACAACAGAATATTTCTGGCGTATTGTTGCTCACGACAACCATAATAATTCAACTAATGGGTCTATCTGGAGTTTTAATACCAACCTCCCACCACCATGCCCTGGAATACCGACAGTAACTTATGAAGGACAAGTTTATAATACAGTATTAATTGGTGAGCAATGTTGGCTAAAAGAAAACCTTAATGTAGGTACTATGATCAATGGCACTGATACAATGACAAACAATGAAGTAGTTGAAAAATATTGTTATGATAATAATACTGCAATTTGTGAAGAATACGGAGCACTTTACCATTGGGACGAAATGATGAAATATAGCATAACACAGGGTGTGAAAGGTATTTGTCCAAACGGATGGCATTTACCAACCGACGGAGAGTGGACTATTTTAACTGCTTTTCTTGGAGGAGAGGATGTAGCAGGTGGAAAAATGAAAGAAACCGGAACAACACATTGGAATCCACCAAATACAGCTGCTACCAATGAAAGTGGATTTACTGGTCTTCCGGGTGGTTCCCTCCACTATAGTAGTGGTACATTCTCCAATCTGGGCAACTACGGTTATTTGTGGTCTTCTACGGAGAGTGACTCATCTGTCGCATGGTTCGGTCAAATGGAAACTGTTAGCGGCAGTTTGTTATGTTTCGGCCACAATAAGAGGGGCGGTTTGAGTGTCCGCTGCGTGATGAATGACCCATCGGTAAACCACCCCCCGGAACCACCATATTTGCCCTCTCCTGAGAATGGAGCAGAAAACCAAGCTGTTGAACCGGAACTTTCGTGGACATGCATCGACCCCGAAGGCGATCCGTTAACTTATGATATTTACTTTGGTACGGTAAACCCACCACCACTTGTATATTCAGGACAAGCATTAACAACTTATTATCCGGGAATATTAGAAACAAAAACAGAATATTTCTGGATAATTGTAGCTCACGACAACCATGGTAATTCAACCGTTGGGCCTGACTGGAGTTTTATTACCGAAAATGGCCCATGCCCCGGAATGCCCACAGTAACTTATGGAGGACAAGTTTATAATACCATACTAATTGGCAACCAATGTTGGCTAAAAGAAAACCTTAATGTGGGAACTATGATAAACGGTGGTAGTGTCCCAACTAATAATAGTGTAATTGAAAAATATTGTTATGATAATGAAACTGAAAATTGCGATGAATTCGGCGGCTTATACCGATGGGACGAAATGATGCAATATAGTACAACACAGGGTGTGAAAGGTATTTGTCCAAACGGATGGCATTTACCAACCGACGGAGAATGGACTATTTTAACTGATTTTCTTGGAGGAGAGAATGTAGCAGGTGGAAAAATGAAAGAAGCCGGCGTAGGACATTGGAATCCACCAAATACAGCTGCTACTAATGAAAGCGGGTTCACTGCTCTTCCGGGTGGCTACTGCGACGACGACGATGGCTCATTCAACTTCATGGGCGAAATCGGTAACTGGTGGTCTTCTACGGAGTACTCGTCAACATTCGCGTGGAGACGGGACGTGTCCCATAACTATGGCGGCGTGTATCATTTCGGCGGCTTTAAGCAGAACGGTTATAGCGCCCGTTGCATAAGGGATTAGACTATTTGTCAATCCATACGGACTGGCGAAAGCCCGTTTGATTATTTCCGCGAAGCGGCAAATATTCAAAACAACAAATATAATGAATTTATTTCAATATAAGGAATAAGTAAGAAGACCTGACCCGTACGGGTCAGGTTTGGGTCAAACAAAAGATTCCATCTTTTCAAAAGATGGAATCTTTAATATAAATCAAAAATCGTTGTTTTATTTTGTTATCCACCCCCCCAACCCCTCCTTACAAATAAGGAGGAGAGCGAACTGTCTGAGGTTTGAAAGAAAATATTTTTTGGTTTAATTCAGTGGAAAATTCAAGAGAAAGGGATGGCATTCCTCCAGACAGAGTCCGGTATCTCGTATCCGGAATCTTGTATCCTGTATCCGGCATCCTGGCAAATCTTTTTTTAACATTGCATGTAATTATAACATTTTATTTACTTTTGCAAACTTTTTAAAACGAGATAGAAATATATGAATTTTAAGCGGACAGCTAATGCTTATTTGATTTTAATTGGCGGCAAGGAAGATAAAGACAGGGAGAAAATAATTTTAAGGGAAACCGTAAAGATAAGCAACGCCAATAAAGTAGCAATCATTCCAACGGCGAGTTCTATTCCGGGAAGACTATCCCGTGATTATATTATTGCCTTTTCCAAATTAGGTGTTGGTAGTGTAGAAGTTCTTGATATTCGTTATCGCGATGAAGCGGATAAAGAAAAATACTTAAAAATTGTTGAGGAAACTGATCTGATCTTTTTTACGGGTGGCGATCAGGAAAGATTGGTGAAAATATTGAATGGGAGCAAACTTTTGCAACAAATAAAAACCCGCCATCAGAATGGAATGGCAATTGCAGGTACAAGTGCCGGTGCAGCAGCAGCAAGTAATCCGATGATATTTCAAGGAACCCAACATGGATTTTCAAAAGGGACAGTAAACCACAGCGAAGGTTTTGGTTTTATTGAAAATGTTACCATTGATACACATTTTGTCAGACGTAAAAGAATATCAAGATTGGCACAATTCCTATCAGGTGGCATCAGCAATTTCGGGATCGGACTTGCCGAAGATACTGCAATAATTATTTCTCCTGATAATACTTTTAAAGTTATCGGTAGCGGTGCAGTTACCATTTTAAACTCTAAAGAAATGCACTATACAGATTACCATGAAATAAAAGATAATGAGCAAATTACATCAGACGGCATGAATTTAAGTTTTCTTTTTAGCGGTACTGTTTTTGATTTGAATAAAGAAATTGTGAAAAAATAAAAGTCATTAAATGGTCATTGATAGTCATTGATAGTCATTGTGGCCTGCCCACAGAAGCTTTAGCGTAGGTGGGTCATTAAATAGTCAACCATTAGGAACTAATGAGTCCAATCTAAAAAGATATAAAACAATAAATTTAGAAATTACATATTGTTGAATTTTAACATTTTTAATTTTATAAATTCGCGTATTCGCGGCTTTTTATACTTAATTCATCTATTAATAAATTATTCTTACCTTTGGCATAAGTTATTAATTAAATGTTATACGATAAAATAATTATACTTAGTGTTTGTACGAAAACTCAATATTTTGGAGTGCTTAGTCAGAAAACGTCAAGTTCGAGGCTTGCGAAGTTCAGAAAACCATGAGTTTACTGTTGTAAATGATTGGTTTTATGAACGAGCATAACGAAGAAATTGGCGTTTTCTGGCAAGCACTACTTAACATAATAATCAGGAACGAATATATTATAATTAACAAAATTTACTATGGAAAATGATTTTAAAGTCAGTAAGTTTTATGCTTACAATGGTCCAAATTATTATTTAGATCGACAGGCGCTTGTATTTAATTTATATCTTGATCCAAAAGGGTATCGGGTAGATTTATATGAAAAAAAGGTGATTGAAAAATTTCCACAACTTGAAGGAAAAATTCCTGAGAAAGTGGTTGATTTGTTTGCCGAGGTTCTTATTCAGGTATTGAAAATGGACATCGATCTATACATTAACAAGTATAGTATAAGTCTTGATAAAAACGAATATGTTATTGCCGTTGAATACCTTGATGAATATATTACGGAAGATGCCGTTTACTTTGTCTGCGATTGGTTTCGGGCAATGACTGAGGACAAAATGTTTGATTTTGATAATGAATTTGAAGTATTACAGCAGGAATTTGACAAAACCGTATTTGGTGGGCCTACAATTTATTCTTTAATTGAAGCAGGTTTAAAAAGAAATATCCCTGTTCATTTTTTAGAAGAAGAAAACCAATTCCAATGGGGATACGGCAAGAAACAAATTCGTGGCCGCTCGACTACTTTTCAGGTTGACGGCATTAAAGATACAGAATTTACAATGTATAAAGATATGGTTGCCGATTTTCTCGAAATGTGTGGTTTCCCAACTCCAAAAGGAAAAAACTGTTTTTCCGCAGAAGAAATTGTTGAAGAAGCCGAAAAATTAGGTTTCCCTTGTGTTGTGAAACCGGTTGCGGGGCATAAAGGCCAGGGTGTAACCACCGGCATTGAATCTGTTAGCGAGGTGATCAAAGCCTATAATAATATTATTACTGCTTCGGAAACTGAGGGTGTTCAGTTTGAAGGTGCTCTTGTTCAACAACAAATTTATGGAACCGACCATCGTTTATTATCAATTGGCGGAAAATTTTCCGCTGCTTTGGAAAGGGTACCTGCTTATGTTGAAGGCAATGGCAAAAATACCATCGAAGAATTAATTCAAACAGAGAATAATAAGGTGGTACGATTAGACAATGCTCGTTCGCCATTATGCAAAATTAAAATTGATGATGACCTGAAAGATTATCTTGTTTTACAAGATATTTCGTTGAGTTCGATTCCTGCTGAAGGTAAGAAAATTTATTTACGACGGGTTGCAAATATTTCTCAGGGAGGTGTTTCTATCAATGTTACCGATAAAATTCATCCTAAAAATATCAAGTTGGTAGAAGATATTGCGAAATTTTTTGATGTTACTTGTCTTGGCATTGATGTATTGGCGAAAGATATTTCAAAACCTTGGTGTGAAGGCGATTTTGGGATAATTGAAGTAAATGCAGGCCCCGGTGTGTTCATGCACCTTGCACCTGCAATTGGCGGATCAATTGATGTTCCGGGCATTATTATGAAGAAGTTTTTCCCAAAAGAAGGCTTTGAGAGGATTCCGATTATTGCCGGAAATAATCTATCGCTTGATTTTTGCAAAATGCTTTACGAAAAATTGAACGAAATGAAATGGGGGATTGAATTCTCCAGCTTGACAGAAGAAGGTATTCATTTCAATGGTGAATATTTTTTCAAGAATAAAGATCACTATCAGAATGTGAAATTAATTTTGAGAAAACCTCAATTAGATTTTGCAATATTTAACCATAATCAAGATGATATACTCGACCAAGGCACTTATCACGAAGGTGCCGACATTGTGGTATTGGAAAATCCGAAATATGCTGAAGCAACATTAAAACGACAGATTTTACCAGGTGGATTTTTATTTGAAATAGATGAAGAAAACGTTATTGTTTATCAGGATGATGAAGAAAAAGCGAAATATCCGATTGAAAACCCTGCTAACAAAGATAAAGTTTTGCTTATGGCAATCGAACAAAAACTTGATACTTTGATAGATAAATATGAATAGAAAAATGATTCTTTTTAGAAATTGTGAAGTTTACGCACCTGAAAATTTAGGTAGAAAAGATGTTTTAATTGCCGGCGGAAAAATAGTTTTTATTGCCGATAAGATTACAAAACCGGGAAATATAGAAATTGAAGAAATATCTGCCGATGGATTAAAGATGATCCCCGGTTTGATTGATGCCCATGTTCATATCGCCGGAGCAGGTGGCGAAGGTGGCCCTGCAACACGAACACCGGAAATGCGTCTCAGTCAAATGCTGGAAGGCGGGATAACCACTGTAATCGGTTGTTTGGGAACAGACGGATTGACACGCTCGGTTGAAAGTGTATTGATGAAGGCAAAAGGTTTGCGGGCAGAAGGTGTTTCCTGTTGGATTTACACCGGTGCTTATCAAATACCTACGCCGACTATTCTTGGAGATGTTGGTAAAGATATTGCCATGATTGACGAAATTATCGGTGTTGGTGAAATTGCAATTTCCGACCACCGCTCATCTTTTCCGTCGGTTGATGAATTGATCCGCCTTGCCGAACATGCACGCGTTGGTGGAATGCTTGGTGGAAAAGCCGGAATTGTTAATTTGCACATGGGTGATGCAAAAAATCCGTTTGATATTATTTATAAAGCAGTTGAAAAGAGTGAATTAAACTTCACTCAGTTTTTACCTACGCATTGTAACCGAAACGATTATATTTTTGAAGATGCAAAAAAGTACGGAAAATTAGGATATATTGATATAACGGCAAGTTCTTATCCGTATTTTCCAGAGTATGAAACAAAACCATCGAAGGCAATTGTTGAATTGATAAATGCAGGTGTACCATTGGAAAATATTACGATGACTTCTGACGGATGTGGTTCATTACCTGACTTTGACGAAAAAGGAAATTTGGTCAAGTTGGTATCAGGACAACCTGCTTCTATTTTAAGAGAGTTAATTGACACTGTCCGTGA
>Ga0233437_1000928_pt1 | contig 59213 bp, 45 predicted proteins | sample SI_122_August201_FD_182714 | JGI IMG/M metagenome (GOLD analysis project Ga0233437, IMG submission 182714) | Seawater microbial communities from Saanich Inlet, British Columbia, Canada - SI_122_August2016_200_MG | ecosystem: Environmental > Aquatic > Marine > Inlet | place: Canada: British...
GAAATAGCCTCAGCTATTTTGAGAATCGAGAATCGAGCATTCTCTTTATTCAAAGCAGTTTGATTTCGGAATAGATAAATTTATGAATAGTTCAGGTTAGAAGTAAAATCTTTTTTTTATAATTAATCACAGCCTTGTATTTCATAAGAAAATCGCCCCCAATCAATCCACATATTTTTAAGTTTGTAACTTTTGAATACAATTCATTTATATGTGATAAATCGAGAATTGCCACTTTTATGTTTTCTATTTTTAACTTTCCAAATTGAACCGATTTTAAAAGGGCTATTGAAACTTCCAGGGGCTTTTCTCCAATTCCGGCAGTGTGAATTTTATCCGATTCATCTTTTAAAACATTGTATTTTGCAACTAATGTTTTATCGAAAACTGTTTTTGATGCTCCTGTATCAATTACCCAATTCCCTTTTGTTCCATCCGAAAAATCAGAAGAGATAATCAAATGGAAATTGTCTTCTTCCAGTTCTACAATTTGCATTGGTATTTTTATTCTCATTTCGTAAAATAAATCTATAATTATTGAATAAGAAAGTTTTAACAATAAAAATCACACCTGCCATGAAGATGACTTTGCTTTCCCTGAAAAAGGCTAATAAGGTTCGGTGTTACCTAAATTAAAATTCCTTCTAAGGTTAAAAACCTAAAAATAAGGTTTTAAGAATTCTAATTTGAAATTAACTTTCTTTTCCGCAGAAATCGAATTCGACCTTCAAATGAGCCAAGTATTTTTTAATGGGAAATAAAAAACGGCTAATTCCGAAGAACTAACCGTTTAAAATATTTTTTCTAATTCCTCCCCTTTGGAGAGGTTAAGAGAGGCTCTATTTTTATAAAATATTCATTCCGTCTAAAATATCCATAACACCTTTAACCGAATTTGCAGAATTGTGCAACAGTTGTTTTTCATCTTTGTTAAGGGCAACTTCAATAATTTTTTCAACGCCGTTTTTACCCAATACAACCGGGGCTCCAACAAACATATCGTTTAACCCGTATTCACCTTCGAGTTTTACACAACATGGGAAAACACGTTTTTGGTCCATAACAATTGCTTCAACCATTTGCGCTGCTGCCGCTCCAGGTGCGTACCATGCGGAAGTCCCCATTAAATTAACAAGCTCGCCACCACCTTTTTTGGTTCGATCAACAATTGCATTTAGTTTTTCTTCATCAATCATTTCTGTAACAGGAATACCTGCAACAGTGGTATAACGTGGAAGTGGAACCATTGTGTCGCCGTGGCCACCCATTAAAAGTGCCTGAATATCGCGTGGTGAAACATCCAAAGCTTCAGCTAGAAAAGCACGATAACGGGCTGTGTCAAGAATACCTGCCATTCCCATTAAAAGGTTTTTCGGTTTTTTAGCTGTTTTAAAAGCTGCGTAAGTCATCACGTCCAACGGATTGGAAACGATAATAATTTTTGCATTAGGCGAGTGCTTCACAACGTTTTCGGTAACGCTTTTTACAATGCCAGCGTTAATAGAAATTAAATCGTCGCGGCTCATTCCCGGTTTACGTGGAACACCCGAAGTAATTACAACAACTTCCGAATCGGCTGTTTTTGAGTAATCGTTTGTTGAACCAACCACACGAGAATCGTAATAATTAACTGGTGCAGTTTGCCACAAATCCAAGGCTTTTCCTTCAGCAATACCTTCTTTAATATCTAAAAGGACAACTTCCTGAACAATATTTTTTTCTGCAACAATTTGTGCACATGTTGCACCAACATTTCCAGCTCCGACTACTGTAACTTTCATATTATTATTGAATTTTTATGTTTACGTATTTAAATATCTAAATATAAATAAAATAATATTCTTTCAAAAAAAGAAGCGCAAAGTTAATTGAATTTTTGATTTTGGGAAAATTTATTTTAAAGTTCAAATAATTTGCCCTGAAAGAGGGATCCATCCATCGCCTGAAATACCCTTAATTTAACCAATATGTCATTTTAAGCACTAAGGCACGGTTTCGTGAATTCCAATTTCCCGGAATATAATTGTCGGTATAAACTACAAAAATATCGGATACCGGTTGATAACGCCATTGCAAACGCATATTAATATTTACGTTATCAATTTGCTCATTGTATTGAACAAATGTTGACCAGAACAGTTTGTCGGTGAAAGTTACGTCCAGTTTTGGTCCAACCAACCATAATTTTGTATGTTCAAATGGTTGTGGCAGGTTCATGTCGGTATAATTAAAATTCATCGAGAGATTGATAAACGGCTGGTAACGGTATCCAAACTCGGCCTGAACATATTGGATTTCCCCGCTGTAAAAAGGACCTTTTGCTGCCTGTGCACTCCAGTTAAACATTGTTTTTCTTGTTGATGAATAAAACAAAAATGGGCCTCCAAATTTGTAAGTTGATCCGGCAGGCAGATAGGTCTCACTAATATGAGTTGGGTCAAAATCGTCCTGTAATTCAACAAAAAAATCTTTGTAACCAAACATTAAAGTTGATCTGTCCTGAAACTGGAATTGGTAGCTATATAGATTTTCGTGTTCAATTTTATGATACTCGGGATTGAAATAATACCTAAAATCGAACATTGGACCATGACTCACAATTCGTTTGTTGGGTACAAAAAGGTATGAAAATTCAGGGCTAATAAAATTATATCCTTTCCGTTGGATGTAACCAACTTCGGCGTCATAATTTTCCCCCACAGAAATTTGAATAAGTTCGAGTTGAAGATTTTTTGTGTTGTAGGCAAGTGTTGCCCCTTGCGAAAATTGTTTGTCGGGATTACTGGATTGGAACGAACGGTGATAATAAAACTTCCCGCTCCAGAAATTGTTTTTACTTGCCAAATTGTAGTCGAATCCGGCAACACGGTTAAATAAATTGCTGTTTTCAGGCTGGTCCAGATATTCTTTGTTTACCAGTATGAACCCGAAATTCGAGCGGGCAAAAACTTTTTTCTGAACCGAGGCAACTGTAAAATTTCGTGCCAGGTGTTCGCTGGTTTCTTGCGTGGTCATGTTCATAAATCCAATCCGCCAGTCGTTGCCAATTTTCCCACTTAATCGTGCGCCTGCTAAAACCGGTGCATCTAAACCAATCCGGCGCGAGAAAAATGGTGTCGCGGTATTATGTCCGAAACCGGAAAACAAGTCACTGTTTTCTAAAAAAAATTGGCGTTTTTCAGGAAAAAACAATTCGAAACGATCGATATTAGTAACTTGTTGATCGACTTCAACCTGTGCAAAATCAGGGTTGTAAGTCAGGTCAAGGTTCATCGACGATGAGATTCCAATTTTTGCATCGAAGCCAAAATCTTTTTTGTATTCGGCTCCCGTACCTGCTTCAAAATCGTTGGCAAAACTTCCAAAAATATATGGAATAAGAGAAAATTGTGTTTTTGATTTTGGAAGCGGCTCTTCAAATTTCATTACACCTGTGTATGCCAGCGAAGCCGTTGGAAATTGTCTTGGAACCGGTGCCCAAGCCGATTTTTCGTTCGACTTTAAATCCAGCCGGCTAAAATTTGTATTCCAAATTTGACTGCCAGCCGGGTATCGAACCGATTTAAAAGGGATTCGCATTTCCGTCACCCATTTATCATCGTATTGTTTTGTTTTCGATTCCCACTTGCAATCCCAATCCAGCGAAATGCTGCTCCCATCAGACATTGTTCCATCCCATTTTGCTCCCGACGCAGAAACTCCAAACGAAAATCCGTTAGTTTGATCTAGGAAGGTGTCGAAGAAAACCAAAAGGTTGTCGTTACTACCAAAACTAAAATCGCGCCGAAACGATTCCATAATTCGTTTGCCGGGAATGGTATCGTAAAAAATTTGTGCTAAATAAAGTGCTTTGTCATCGTAGGTCATTAAGATCTCCGATTGTTGATTGGCAAACCCAGTATCAACGGGCAGTACGCTATAAAAATTGTCGGCTTTTTGGGCGTTCATCCAATCAGATTCTTCAATAACTCCATCGATTTTTATCGCTGATTTTGCTTTTTTTACATTGTAAACAAAGTCTTTATTGAAGGTATTTATAGTGGTATCGATTTTCGATTTTGTAAAAGAATTGGCAAGTGTCGCAACATTTGCAAATACTAAAAGTAGTAATATTGAATACTTCATTTTTGAATTTTAATTAATTGATTTAGGAAATCAGCCGCAAAGATATTCAATTTGTAAATAATACAAAGAAGGTTTGGATATGTTTGGAGAAGAGAATTGTTAAAGTCTATCCAACAAGTCGGCAAATTTTTGAAATGAAACACCAAATAATAAATATGTTACATAAATCTGTCATTAGCACCGAAGTGAAGCAATTTCAACAAGCATATTTACAGCGACATAGGGCTGCTTTGAGCCTGGCAATTATAAAATTTGGAAAAATTGTGATTATACCGACTCGTGCCGTATTGAAGTAATTAATTCCTCACCTAACTGAATGTAGGAATTTGCGCAGCCAATTCTATTGCAAACTCCTATAAATGAATCGAATGCTGCTTTCTTGTTAAGGAAAAGGGCAATGATTTTCCCGCCGCAATGACAATTTGAAAATGCTGGTAAAGCTTCATTGCACTTCGGACAATATAAATCATATGTATCGTTTTCCTTTATTTTCATCCCAACCACAACACGAGTTTTGCAACCATAAACCGGACTTAACGCAACAACACCCTCTTGTTCGCCTTTTTTTGCATTTAAAAATATTCCGTTAAATTCATCAAATTTAGCTTTATCCGAAATCAGGTTGTGTCCATTCTGACAATAACATTCGGTAAAAAGCACAACATTTTCATCGTCACATATTTTTCTCTTTTTAAGCGGATTGGGGAAAACCAGCATTCCATTTTTATTAAATATACCCACTTTTATAATTTTTCTGCTATTAAAAATTCATTTGGGATTAGTTCGTTTAAAATGTTTAAAACCTTCATTTTTATATCTTGATATCGCGAAGCTAATTCCTCTGTAAAATACTCAGAAAACACCATGTCTTCTTTAATTTCTACCGCCAATATAAACATATTTTCCGGTATGTCAAATCCTACCGTATTACCCAATTCGAGTGCTGTAATAAAATTCGTATCATGCAAATTTGAAAGATGTAAAGTTTCTTTAAAATCGTTTGGTGTAAAAAGATAAACATCGCCAATATTACCGCCGGATGTTTTAATGGCATCGATAAAAATCACAGTTTTGTAGCCCTGTATAAATTCCAGGATTTCGAGACCGCCAACATTTAATTTCTCAAATATTAACTCAGTCCCTTCATATTTATTTTTTAGGAAATCACATAATTTTGGACCAATTCCATCATCCGTCAAAATGTCGTTACCAACTCCCAAAACCAATACATTTTTATCACTTTTGTTCATATTGTTTTCTACGGAAATGAACTTATTTTCGTTTCACAGTTCGAATTAAAGTTCCATCCATTTCACGAATATTAACAATCATGGGCATTTCACCTGGTAAACTGTGAGTAGCACACGAAAAACAGGGATCGTAAGCACGAAATGCCATTTCGATCATATTAAGAATTCCATCGGTAACTTCCACCCCTTTCTTAATTAAACCTTGTGCTGCTTTTTTAAGCGACATACAAATGGCAGCGTTGTTGTTGGTTGTGCCTACAATCAGGTTGGCTTTTAACACCAAGCCTTTGTCGTCGGTAATATAATGGTGGGTTAAAGTACCCCGTTGTGCTTCAACAATACCAATACCTTCGTTTGGTATGTTTGGCAATGGCGATCTTAAATCTTTACCGATAATATCGGGATCGGTAGCCAGTTCAAGAGAACGTTCAGCAGAATAAAGTAATTCAATTAACCTTGCCCAGTGCATCGCCAAAGTTGCATGAACCGGTTTGCCTCCTAAAATCCCGAACATTTTTTCGTATTCCGATTGTGCAAAAGGGGTTGCCATTCCATCGGCTGCATTCAACCTCGAAAGTGGTGTTGCCTGGTAAACTCCTGAATCCTGGCCTTCAACAAATCCTTTCCAACCTATTTTTTTGAGGTATGGAAATTTAAGGTAACTCCAGGGTTCAACCCGTTCGGCCACAAAATCCTGATAATCGTTAGGAGAGTATTTACAGTGTTCTTCGCCTTCGGTATCAACTACACGCACTTTTCCATCGTAAAAATTTACTTTGTTATTTTCATCAACCAGGCCCATCGAGTGTAGTTTTAGTGAATAAGGCCCATTCAAAATCAGATCCACGTATTCTTTATTTTCAAGAACTACATCGCCAAAAAGATTAAGCGAAAATTTGGCGAAATCGATAAAACCTTTTGCTTTTTTTTCGATATCGGCGCGTTGTTCTTCTGTCAATCCTTTTCTAACCCCGCCCGGGATATTCATTACAACATGTGTTTGATGTCCGCCAATCAGAGCCTGAATTTCCTGGGCAATCCGTCGCTGTTTTATTACTTCGGTTCCAATATTGACACCAACTTTATTTATTACACCGAGGATATTCCGCTCTGCTTTTGCCGCAGTAGGACCAACTACAAAATCGGGTGCAGCCAGTGCATAAAAATGTGCAATGTGGCTATGTACAAAATGAGCCATGTAAAATAACTCGCGCAGTTTTTTAGCAGTTGGTGGAGGTTCGACCCCGTAAACCGCATCAACAGCTTTCCCGGATGCCATGTGGTGGCAACCCGGGCAAACCCCACAAATTTTGGTTACAATTTGAGGCAACTCCTCAACCGGGCGGCCTTCACAAAATTTTTCAAAACCACGTAATTCCGGGACCTGAAAGTAAACATTATCAACATCTCCCTCATCGTTTAGGAAAATTTCAATTTTGCCGTGGCCTTCGAGGCGGGTAATTGGATCTATTGTTATTCGTTTCATAATTATCAGTTAAAGTTCTGAGTTTAAAGTTTAAGTGTTTGTTTTTCACTGAAAACTGCTACTGTGACTACTCACTGCAAACTTTCTTTCACTTTTCTCCTTAATATTGAACCGGGCAAACTAAAGCGGTAAAATGTACCTGCTGGATCTACAATCTGATTTGTTATTCTTTCAATTTCCTCTGGTTCGTTGGCGTCAATCATAGTTGCTACTGCCGACATCATTTTAGCTCCCGGATCGCTTACATCGGGAGGCGGGCCGTAACAACCGCGACAAGGTGCATTTCCTTCTATGCAACGATGACCACATCCTCCGCGGGTTGCCGGACCAAGGCAAATTACACCCTGTTCTAAGAAACAGGTTTCACCGTCGTCTTCAATTTCAAACGGACGTTTAAACTCTTTTATATGTTTGTTGTCGGTTTTTTTACGTGTACATTCGTCACACTGACCTTTATCGTAAGCGCCAATAACTGAACCTTTTGGCGGCAACTCGTTTCCTGAAACAATGGCCATAAATACTTCCAAAAGCCGTTCGGTTTGAGGTGGGCACCCCGGCATGTAATAATCTACAACAACGGTTTGATCGAGTGTTCGAACATCGTTATAAAATTTTGGTAAAGTCAGTGTCCCTTCTTCAACTTCGTAACTTACATTTGGTAGTGTAGCATCTTCATTTTCTGTTGTAATGTTTTTAAGATAAACCTGCTTTAGGATTTCTTCTTTAGTCGAAAAATTAGCCAGCCCGGGTATTCCACCCATGTGGGCACACGAGCCGTAAGCAACCAATAGTTTTGATTTTTGTCGCAAGACTTTTGCCATGTGTTCGTTTTCGCTGTTGCGTACTGCGCCGTTAAAAAGGGTGATATCAATAAATTTATCTTCCATTGCTTCAACGTCGGCATATTTTATGTCTAACGCAATTGGCCAGAAAACAAGATCTGCGTTGGCAACCACATCAAACAATTTCTCGTGGACATCGAGTACCGAAACACAGCACCCTCCGCAGGCCGCGCCCCAATAAACAGCCATTTTTAGTTTTGGTTTATTTTTTTGTTCTGTCATTTTAATACCTCCCTTAAGCAAAGTTTTCTATAATCTCTTTTACATGGCATGGGCCTAATCCCCGAACTGTTTCAGTAAACGAATCGGCTAATTCAGCAAATTGTTTTCCTTCACTTGCACTAATCCATTCTAAATGCAACCTTCCCGGATCAATTCCCATTTGGGCAATATATTTTTTTAGCAAATGATATCTTCGAAGGCATTTATAATTTCCCTCATGATAATGACAATCTCCAGGATGGCAGCCACAAATCAGCACACCATCGGCACCATCTTTAAACGACTCCAGTACAAAAATTGGATCAATCCTTCCAGAGCACATTACACGTATAATCCGAATGTTGTGAGCATACTTCATTCGCGAAGTTCCGGCAAGGTCGGCTCCGGTGTAGGAGCACCAGTTACATAAAAACGAAACAATTGTTGGTTCAAAATCCATAATTAACCCTCCTGTAATTCAAATGATTTATCAAGTAATCCTTTTATCTGAGAAAGTATTTGCCGGTCGGTAAAGTGTTGTGATCTGATAGCACCGGTTGGACAGGCTGATCCACAGGTTCCACAACCTTTGCAAAGAACCTCGTTAACAACCGACACCTGTTTTTCTTCGTCGAAACTAATAGCGGTGTAAGGACATACGCTAATACAGGTCTGACAGCCACAGCAAGTATCTTCGTTTACTTTGGCCGTGGTAACCTCAACTTCGACACTTCCTTTATTTATAGTTCCAAGAATTCTTGCAGCCGCGGCCCTTGCCTGAGCGACTGAATCGGGAATATCTTTTGGTGCCTGACAGCTTCCAACAACATAAATTCCATCGGTAGTAGTTGCAACGGGGTCGAGTTTCGGATGGCGTTCAATAAAAAACTGGTTGCCGCACATGCTTATCCCAACAGTTTGTGCAAGTTTTTTTGCCTCTTTATGTGCTTCTTTTGCTACCATCAGTATTACCAAATCGGCAGGCACCTCAATTCTTTCGCCCGAAAGTTTTTCGTCGAATTCGATTAACATTTTACAATTATCTTTTGATGAGGCTTCCCTTACTTCAGGCAATCCGTTTTTTTGATCAAACATCAGGAACATAACATTCTTTAGCGAGGTTGCAGAATACAACTCTTCACATCCATTTCCCATAGCCCGCATATCGGCGTAAATCTCAAAAATATTAGCATCGGGAATTGCGGAGCGGACAAGATTTGAATATTTTAAAGCATTCTTACAACAAAGTCGAGAACAATATTCGTGATAGTTTGAATTTCGGCTTCCAACACAATGAATTATTGCAATATTTTGTGGGACATTTCCATCATTTGTTAGAATTTTACCGGATTTTAATACCTGTTCAAGTTCCAACGAGGTCACTACATCCGGAATAATTCCATATTTATAATTTTGAATTTTTGAGGGATTGAATGTGCTTAAACCAATAGCCAAAATTATATTTCCAAATTTTAATTCTATTGACTGGTTTTCACTGTTGGTAATTTTAGTTTCAAAATTTCCAATGTAACCGCTGATTTCTTCAATTTGGGTATTCAGGAAAACTTTAATGTTCGGATGTATATAAACATGTTCAATTTTGGGATTAATTAATTGGGCTGCGTTGTACATAAACGGAGAGATGAGATCTATTTGTGCTGCATAACCGCCCAACTGACTTGTTTTTTCGACAAGATAAACCTGTTTCCCTGAATCTGCTATTTCTAATGCTGCTGAAATTCCTGAAATGCCCCCACCAACAATAAGGGTTGCAGGGTCTATTTCTACTGAACGTTTATTGAGCGCTTCGTGCCATTGGATCCGATTAATTGCAGCCGCTACCAGAGATTTTGCTTTTTTTGTTGCATTCTCCCTACTTCTATGAACCCACGAAACATGTTCGCGAATATTGGCCATTTGAAACATGTATGGATTTAAACCTGCATTCTCAAGTGCTTTTCTAAATGTTAATTCATGAATTCGGGGAGAACAGGCCGCAACAACCACCCGGTTTAGTTTATGCTTTTTTACATCGCTGATTATTAAATCTTGCCCGGGGTCGGAACACATATATTTGTAATCGCGCGATATAACAACATTTGGTAAAGTTTCCATTTCCCTGGACACATCTTCAACATCAACCATTTTGGCAATGTTGTTTCCGCACCAGCAAACATAAACACCAATTCTAACTTCTTCCATTTTTTAAAAGTTTTATTAAACAGCTACCGAAAGTTTTGATTTCAATTGTAATGCACTGGCTTTCTTTTTCATATTAGTAAAATAAATAGCTAAAGGACGATAGGCCAGGTGAGACCATTTTGAAAAAGCAACAAATGTTACAACCATTGGGACTTCGAAGGCCAGATGAATTATATAAGAATAATAAGTTGCGAAGGGTAAGCCATTTACCCTAAAAATATGGATCAGAATTCCGGTTAAAGCAACCATAAAAAGTAAAACGACAAATATCCAGTCGCTGTGGTGTGAGTATTTAAAAATCTCTTTCTTTTTTCGGACTCTGCCAATCATAAAATAGACAGTACCAAAAAGGAATCCAGCAGTAATTATATATCCGATTAAACGTTGTGGGTGATACCATGCGTGGATATCTTCGGTTTGAAACCAGGTAAGAAAGAAAATAATGAAAATAAACATTGTTACATAACCAATCATTAAAAACCAATGCCCAAACCAGTACATCCTGCTTTTATTGCATTTCGAAAACCTAAGTTGTGTTGCAAAATGAACTACGGCTTCACCGATTTCAGAAATGTAAATCCAAATGGGAATTTTTACTGATTTGTCTTTAACAATTACCTTGTAATACATATTTAAAATATTTGTTATCAGGAATAACGATAACGACAACAACAAAATATGATCGATTGTGGCTATCATTTCGGGATGTGCAAATGTGTTTAATTGAACTCCTCCTGCGGGAGTTAATTCACTTAACATCAGCCCTCCAAAGAGCAGGAAAGAAATAATTACAGCGAAAAATAGAAACAACATAACAAAGAGGTGAGCTGTAAATGATTTGTAGAGAAATCCTGAAAAACCGGTCCAGTCGTAAATTGAAGTTAAATATCGGCGCAAGGCCATCATAATTTCACCTGGGTTTGCGTCGCGCGGGCAGGTCTCTGAACATTCGCCACAGTAATAACATAACCATGGATCGCCGTTACTTGCAAGTTTATCTTTTAAACCCATTTGCGCTTGCCGGATTGTTTTTCTGGGAAACAGGATATCTTTTTCAGTAAGTTGACAAATTGCAGTACAGTTGCCACAATGGAAGCAGTCCTTCCAGTTTTTCACCCCGAATTTTTCAAGGTCGTGCATAAAATTTGGATCCACTCGTGTTGCCATAATTAATAGTCATTTATGGTGGTAAGTTTTTTTGCCCTTTTTTCAATATCAAGAAACGACAAACTGCTACGTCCGTTTGAGATCTTCCCGTTTAAAATGCTTTGTAAAACTCGCAATGCTGCTGCCGATGCCTGGGCAACTGTGTCGGGAATATCTTTGGGCCCCTGGCACAAACCGGCAATTGCAACTCCGCCTTTACACGTATTTACAGGGTTACTTATTTTATGTATTTCATTCATCCAGCCATATTTGTCAACAGGAATTTTTAGCATCGCAGCCAATTCTTTCGCATCGTTATTAGGTTCAAGTCCCACGGCCAGGATTACCATTTCTACTTTCTGTTCCAGCAAACGACCGTTTTCAACATCTTCGCTTCGAACAATCAATTCACCATTGGTTGATTCAACTGATGCTGTCCTTCCTCGAATTATATTTATTCCTTCATTTTTTATTCGTTCGTAAAATTCTTCATAACCTTTTCCAAAAGCGCGCATATCTATATAATGCTCATAAACGTCAGCGTCGGGTAGTTTTTCTTTTACCAGGTGTGCCAATTTTAATGAATACATGCAACAGACTTTCGAACAATATGCATTATAATTTTCGTCGCGGCTGCCAATGCAATGAATAATTGCGACACTGTCGGGGACATCGGCTCCGATTGTAAAAATCCAATTGCCTTTTTTGTCTTTGGTCCGGTAAGTAATGTTCCCATCTGTTGGTCCCGCTGCATTTATCAACCTTTCAAATTCAAGCGATGTAATAACATTCGGGTGTTTCCCATAACCAAATTGTTCAGCCCGTTTTGCGTCAAATACTTTAAATCCGGTGGCTACAATTATGTTTCCAACGGTAATTTCAACTACTTCATCTTTTGCATCTAAATCAATACAATCGGGCACCGGACAAAATTTAACACAGACACTACACTTTTTCCCCTGAACATACCTGCAACTTTCTGCATCAATTAAATATTTATTTGGTACTGCCTGTGGAAATGGGATGTAAATAGCTTTTCGTAAAGTTGTCCCTGAATCAAATTCGCTATAGGTTTTGCTGGGGCATTTTTCAGAGCATGTACCACATCCTATGCAAGTTGCAATATCGACCCTGCGGGCTTTTTTCAATATTTTTACTTTGTAATTTCCAGCAGTTCCTTCAACACTTTTAATCTCGCTGTAAGTCAACAAGTTGATGTTTTCGTGTTGCCCCACATCAACCATTTTTGGGGTTAAAATACAGGCCGCACAATCGAGTGTCGGAAAAGTTTTGTCGAACATTGCCATGTGCCCGCCAATAGTCCCTGTTTTTTCAACCAGATAAACTTTTTGGTTGGCGTTGGCAATTTCCAACGATGCCTGAATTCCCGCAATCCCACCACCTATAACTAATGTATCGGGGCAAACTTCCGAATCACCTGGTTTTGCGGCATCTAAAAAAGGAACATTGAGAATCGCACAAGCAACAATGGCTTTTGCCAGTTCGGTATCATTGCTTTCAAGTGCGCCATGTTCTTTAAAATCGGCCAATAAAATATTTTCAACAGGAAGTTTTGAATTTGAGAATACCGAGGAAAAAAAAGGCTTAATTAGTCCTGTATCGTAACCGGCTATGATTAATCGTTTCAATTTGAACTTCTGAATTTGTGATTCAAGGAATGATTTATCCCACAAAGGAAAAGTTTCTGAATCCCAAATCACTACAACATGTTTAAAGCTTTCTGAATACTTTATTATTTCATCGAAGTTCAGGCTGCTCACATGTCCGTTTCCGGGATGGTAAAATAAGATACCGGTTAAATTTTTTTCACTCATAATTTAATAAGTGTTATTATTAAAAAATTGAAGTAACAGAATCACTCTGGTTCATTTTTTAAATTAGAGTTTCAACTTTCATACAAGGTATTGAAAATGAATCTTTTTATGAATGATGATGGTCAGACTATAAAATGACCTGGGTCAGTTTTTAGAGATAATTATTCAAAATTTTTTGCGGTTTGCTTCAATCCCTTAATGTCGGTTAGGGTTATCGATCGGCCATCGATTGAAATAAGATTTTCATCTTTAAAGTCATGTAAGAGGCGGATTACTGTTTCAGTGGCCGTTCCAACAATATTGGCAAGGTCTTCGCGTGGCAACGAAATATTATGTTTAATTACTGTTTTTCCATTTGGTTTAAAAACACGGTTTAAAATTAGCAAAGACTCTGCCAGGCGCTCACGGACAGGTTTTTGGGCAATCGATATAATTTTGTCTTCAGCTTCTTTCAGCATTTTGCATAGATACCCAACAATTTCGGTGTTCATTTTTGGGTATTTTTCAGTTAGATGAAAGAAGAATGATTTATTTACGAAACAAATAACCGAGTCCTCCAGTGTTGCGGCAGAAGCTGTATATCGTTCTCCATTTAAAAGTGACCGGATTCCCAACAAACTACCTTGAGTTGATAAACGTACAATTTGCTCTTTACCATCCATTCCAACCCGGTAGATTTTAACCCTTCCTTGTTCTAAACAGTAAATGCCGGTTGGGATTCGGCCTTCATAAAAAACAATGTGACCTTTTTTATAAAAATTGCATGTTTTATTGTTACTGAGGCTAATTAAATCGAACTCATCCATTTCGCTAAAAAACGAAAGTGCCTTGGTTAAACACGATGGACAGGATGGACGTTCAACTTTCATTATGAATTCAATTAAAGGTTGATCTTTAAATTCTACGGAGAATTCTATTTCAGGTTTTGAATGTTTGTCATTATTCATACTTAAAGTGATAAAAATCAGGATAACGTACTTTAGATTATTAAAAAGAAACCTTCGTAAAGTTGCTTCGTTGAAATAGGCATGAGAAACCCTTATTTTATGAAGAATATTTACGATGCAAATTTCATTTGATGCCATAAAAAACAGACACTGCAAACTAAATGAAAAGCATAATAATAGCTGCCAAATGAAAAGGGTTATTTTAAGTGTTAAATCTTCCTGGGTGCCCCTATTCCTGATTATTCTTTTTATTACCGTAACAACATTGTTTGCCCAGAATAAATACTTTGCCGATTTAAGGTTGAGAATGGTAAAAACCCAAATCGAAGCGAGGGGCATTAAAAATGAAAATGTACTTCAGGCATTTCTTAATGTTGAAAGGCACCGGTTTGTTTTACCTGCTTATATTTCGGTTGCTTACAAAGATTCTCCTCTTCCAATTACGGAAGGTCAAACAATTTCTCAACCCTACATAGTAGCTTTTATGACTGAAGCTTTGGAATTAAAACCAACCGACAAAGTCCTTGAAATCGGAACCGGCTCAGGATACCAGGCTGCAATTCTGGCTGAAATTTGCGATTCGGTTTTTACCATCGAAATATTTGAGTCGCTTGGGAAAAAGGTAAAATTGCTTTATGCAGAATTAGGCTATAAAAATATTTTCTGCAAAGTTGGCGATGGATACAAAGGCTGGACCGAACATGCACCTTTTGATGCAATTATTGTTACCTGCTCGCCAACTCATATTCCTGAACCATTAAAAAACCAGCTTGCTGAAGGTGGCAGAATGATAATTCCTGTTGGCAAAGATCCCATTCAATATTTGGTTTTACTTGAAAAGAAGCGCGGAAAAATTCGGGAAGAAACAATTTTGCCGGTGCGGTTTGTGCCAATGTTGGATGAGGAAGGGAAGAAGTATTAGTTATTTTTAGTCCCCCTTGGTAAAGGGGGATTTAGGGGGATCGATCAAAATGTCTTAATTTTAAAGGAAATCAGTACATCAATGAACTCCTCATACAATAAAAAATTAAAACCGTTGGCAAGAAAACTGAGGAAGCAAGGCACCAAAGGCGAAGCTATTCTTTGGCGTGATGTTTTAAAAGCCCGTCAAATTAAGGGTTATCAATTTAACCGCCAGTTTCCTATTGATAATTATATTGTAGATTTTGTTTCCAGAAAATTAAAACTAATCATTGAAATAGATGGAAATTCTCATATTGCAAAATCGGAAGAAGACTTTGAAAGGCAAAATTTCCTTGAAAGTTTGGGTTTTCAGATATTAAAATTCTCTGAAGTTTTTGTAATTTATCGTATTGATGAGGTTGTGACTGAAATTGATTATGCCATTGAGTGCATTGAGGAACAGGGGATTAATAGTTAACTAATTATCAATCCCCCTTTTGATTTCCCCTTTCCAAAGGGGGACGGAGTCGCAATAAAGATGCAATTTCACTGTAGGAAAGAGTGTTCTTTTTTATTGTTTTGCAGCTGATAGTTTACAACGCGAATAAAATACCAAAATATATATTCTATAATAAAAACATGTTTGGGACGAGTTCCCCTTGGCGATGGGGGATTGGTCTAAAAGTGTTATATTTAAACGAAATGAATTCTCTTATGAGAACCAGCTCCACAAAAAATATTAATATTAAAATTAAAGGCCTTGTTCAGGGAGTTGGTTTTCGTCCGTTTGTTTATCGCGCTGCTTTAAAAAACGATGTTTCCGGGTGGGTAAAAAATCGGCAAGATGGAATTCTAATTGAAGCCTCAGGAAAAACAAAAAATGTTGATTCGTTTTTTTCAAATCTAAAAAATGATTTCCCTGTTGCTGCTCAAATTCAGAATATTCAGGTTTCGAATTCGGGTAAGTTTTATAAAAATGGTTTTCAAATAATTTTAAGTGATGAAAACTCAGGACAAAATGAAATCACACAAATTGGCCCCGACATTGCAGTTTGCAGTGACTGTTTGGAAGATTTGAAAATACAAGCTCATCGCTCAAATTATCCGTTTATTAATTGTACCAATTGTGGCCCCCGTTTTTCCATAATCCGCGATTTACCCTACGACCGCGAAAAAACCACAATGGACGTTTTTAAAATGTGCCCGGTTTGTAAAAGTGAATATCAGAATCCCGACGATAGGCGTTTTCACGCTCAACCCGTAGCATGTGTAAATTGTGGCCCAAATTATAAATTTATATCAGGGGAAAAAGTAACTGAAAAATTTGATGAGGTTCTAAACCAAACTTCTCAATTTATATACGAAGGGAAAACTGTTGCCATAAAAGGAATCGGCGGATTTTTTATTGCTTGCGATGCAACAAATGGAAATGCTGTTAAACGTCTGCGAAAACTAAAAAATCGCGAGGGAAAACCTTTTGCCGTTATGTTTAAGGATACGGATATAATTAATCAGTTTTGTTTTTTAAGTGAAAAAGAAAAAGAAACTCTCATATCATGGCAGCGACCTATTTTAATTCTTAAATCAAAAAACAAACTTCCCGAAAGTGTTAGCAATGGCATAAATACCGTGGGTGCGATGCTTCCTTACATGCCATTTCATTATTTACTTTTTGAAAAATTAAAAACACCGGCAATCGTTTTTACCAGTGGAAACTTTTCCGACGAACCAATTATTATTTCCAATAAAAAAGCTGAAACTGAATTACCTCAAATTTGTGATGCAGTGGTAACATTTAATCGCGAAATCTTCAATAGATCAGACGATTCGCTTTTACAGGTAATAAACAGAAAGCCACGATTAATGCGTCGTTCAAGAGGCTGGGCGCCAAACCCGGTTTATTTGAATTTTGATGTTGATGGAATTTTGGCAACCGGTGCTGAATTAAAAAATACTTTCTGTCTGGGAAAAGGAAAACAAGCAGTTCTTAGCCAACATATTGGTGATTTGAAAGATTTTGAAACCCTCTCGTTTTATGAAAAAAACATTCAGCAGTTTCAAAAAATGTTTTGTGTAAAACCGGCTTTGGTTGTTCATGATTTTCATCCTGAATATCTCTCTACAAAATATGCCATGAAATCCGGGTTGCCAACTTTTGCAGTGCAACATCATCATTCTCATATCGCATCTTGCATGGCCGAGCATGGTTTAGATGAAAAAGTGATTGGTGTATGTTTCGATGGAACCGGCCTTGGAGATGATGGAAATATTTGGGGGTCGGAATTTTTTGTTTGCGATTTAATGGATTATAAACGAGTGTTACATTTTGAATATATCCCGCTTCCCGGTGGCGATGCAGCAACAAAAGAACCATGGAAAATAACCGTTTCATGGCTTTATAATATTTATGGAAATGATTTCCTGAATTTTAATTTGCCATTCCTTAAAAATATCTCCGAAGAAAAAATTAGCTGGATAATAAAAGCCATCGACAAAAAAATTAATTGTCCTTTAACTTCGGGATCCGGAAGATTATTCGATTCCGTTTCGGCTTTGCTCGGATTGTGTAATTATTCAACATTTGAAGCCGAAGCACCCATGAGACTTGAAAATATTGCTGCTAAAAATGAATCTAGAAATTATTCGTATAAACTGTCACGTATCATAGATTTTTCGAAAATGTTTACCGAAATTATACAAGATTTGAAACGAGAAGTTGAACCTGAAAAAATTTCAGCAAAATTTCACAATACGATTTCGGAAACCATAATAAATGGTGTAAAAAAGATAAGCAAAAATACAGGATTGAAAAAGGTGATTTTGTCGGGAGGAACTTTTCAGAACAGGTATCTTTCAGAAAGGACAGAAAATAAACTGGTGGATTTTGGGTTTCAGGTTTTTACCAACAATTTGGTTCCTTGCAACGATGGCGGAATTTCATTGGGACAACTTGCAATTGCAGCGAAGAGAAGAGGAAGAAAGTGAGCAGTCGCAGTCGCAGTGAACAGTAAAAAGTGGGAGAAAGTTGTCAGTCACAGTCACAGTGAACAGTAAAAAGTGAGAGAAAGTTGTCAGTCGCAGTCGCAGTGAACAGTAAAAAATGGGAGAAAGTTTACAGTCGCAGTTTTCAGACAATAATAATTAATCACTAATAAATAATCAATTTAAAATGTGTCTAAGTATTCCGGCAAAAATAGTATCGATTAATGGCGAAAAAGCCCGGGTTTCCTTGGGTGGCGCAGAATACAATGCTGCACTTAATTTAGTGGAACATGCGAAAATCGGCGATTATGTTTTATTGCATTCTGGTTTTGCAATTCAAATAATTGATGAAAAAGAAGCTATGGAAACCATGCAATTATTAAATGAGGTTATTAAGAAAGAAAAAGAAAACGAGTGAAGCACATTGACGAATATAGGGATAAAAAACTGGTTGACCTGCTCCTGAAACAGATCTGGGAAACCAGCAAAACTCCTGTCCGGTTAATGGAAGTTTGTGGCGGGCACACTGTTGCCATTCGCAAATTTGGAATTCCAGAATTACTGCCATCAACCATTAAATTGTTAAGTGGTCCCGGTTGCCCGGTTTGTGTTACCGGAAAATCGTTTATCGATAAAGCAATTAAATTATCTAAAATTCCTGAGACAATAATCACAACATACGGCGATTTAATGCGGGTTCCTGGTTCAAGTTCAACATTAGAAAATGAGAGGGCGAATGGAGCAGAAATCCGAATGGTTTATTCGCCATTGGATTCTATTGAAATAGCAAAAGAGTATCCATCAAAAAAAATATTTTTTCCGGGTATTGGTTTTGAAACTACTTCACCGGCTACTGCTGTGACTGTTCTTCAAGCGAAAAAAGAAAAATTGGATAACTTTTTTTTGTTGAGTGCCCACAAAATTATGCCGCCTGCAATGGAAATGCTCATCGACGATGAGGTGCAAATTGATGGCTACATTTGTCCGGGGCATGTGAGTACAATCACCGGTTCGGGAATTTATAATGGAATAGTTGAAAATTTTGGATTGGGCTGTGTAATTACCGGTTTCGAACCTGTTGATTTATTACAGGGAATTTTAATGTTAGTTAAACAGTTTGAATCTGGAAATCCTAAAGTTGAAATTCAATATAAACGGGCTGTAAAAGCGGTAGGGAATATAAAAGCATTAAAACTTTTGGATGAAGTCTTTGAACTTAAAGATGATTGGTGGCGGGGATTGGGGAATGTTCCTAAAAGTGGGTTAAAACTAAAAACTGAATTTAAAAAATTTGATGCAGAATTAAATTTTCAATTGAATTTACCAGAGCCAAAAGAGGAAAAAGGGTGCATTTGTGGAGAGATTTTGAAGGGATTGAAACTGCCAAGCGATTGCAAAATGTTTGGCAAAATTTGCACGCCCGAAAATCCGGTTGGGGCATGTATGGTTTCAACTGAAGGATCGTGCCAGGCATTTTATAAATATCAATTATGAACAGAGATAAAATTTTGTTAAGTCACGGTAGTGGTGGAAAAAGGAGTACCGATTTAATTCAGAATTTGTTTTTCAACTATTTTGATAATAAAATTTTAATTTCTGGCGGCGATTCGGCAATTCTAAATATTCAAACAAACAATCTTGCATTTACTACAGATTCTTTCGTTGTCGATCCCCTGTTTTTCCCTGGCGGCGATATTGGTAAATTGGCAGTTTGTGGAACGGTAAACGATTTAGCTGTTTCGGGGGCAGTTCCAAAATATTTAAGTGTTGGTTTTATAATTGAAGAGGGATTGGAGTTTGACGTTTTGGAGAAATTAGTAAAAAGTATTGCTGAAACGGCTAAAACTGCAAATGTTAAAATTGTTACCGGCGACACAAAAGTGGTCAACCGGGGAAAATGTGATAAATTATTTATTAATACAAGTGGGATTGGTGAATTGGATTCCAAATTCAAAAAAATAAGTTCTGGAGAAAAAATTCAACCGGGTGATAAAATTTTAATAAACGGTTTTATTGCCGATCATGGAATTGCAGTGATGAGTGCCCGCAACGAATTAAAAGTTCAGGCTGACGTTCAATCTGATTGTGCGCCCTTAAATGGATTAATCGGGGAAGTTTTGGCAATTTCGGAAAACGTAAAATTTATGCGCGACGCGACAAGGGGTGGTTTGGCTACAGTTTTAGCTGAAATTGTCAAGAACAGAAATTTTGGAATTCATTTAATTGAAGAGAAAATACCTGTTCGCGAAAGTGTTCGGGGAATGTGTGAGTTTTTTGGTTTCGACCCGCTTTATGTTGCCAACGAAGGGAAAGTGGTGATGATTGTTTCTGATAATGATGCTGAAAAAGTGTTGGAAAAGTTACAGAAAAATGAGTTTGGGAAAGAGGCTCAAATTGTAGGGGAAGTGGTGAATGAACATTCTGGCAAAGTGGTTTTGCAAACCCAAATCGGAGGTAAACGGATAATCGACATGTTGTTGGGCGACCAGTTGCCAAGAATTTGTTGAGGAAGTTGGAAGATTGAAAAACGAAAAAATTGAGTATTAAAAGATATGCACGAATTGTCAATTGCACAATCGATTGTTGAACTTGCTAATGAAATTGCCGTAAATGAGAATGCTGAAACAATTCAAACTATCGATATTGAAATTGGTGCATTGTCGGGTGTGGTTTTCGAAGCTCTCGAATTTGCTTTGGAAATGACAGTAAAAAATACAAAACTTGAGGGGGCAAAAATTAATTATTTGAAAATAAGCGGACTTGCAAAATGCTCAAATTGTAAATTTCAATTTAAAACTAACGATTTGCTGGCATTTTGCCCAAAATGTGACCAAGCGAATTTCAAAATAATTAATGGAAAACAATTGAGGATAAAATCGTTAACTGTATAATTTAATATCTAAAATTATGTGCGACACTTGCGGATGCGAAGATTCCGAAAACGTAAAAATTTATGAGCCGGGAAAAATAAAAGAACATCACCATCATCATTCACATGATAAAGCAGTACCGAACCACCATCATCATTCACACGATAATGCAGTACCGCATCATCACCATCACGACAAACATTCTCATCGTAAAATTTCGGTTGAACAGGACATTCTATCAAAAAATAATTTATTGTCCGAACGCAACCGGGGATATTTTGAAGCACTCGGAATTTTTGCAATAAATATGGTCAGTTCGCCGGGCTCGGGAAAAACATCGGTGATTGAACGAACGATTGCTGAAATCGGAGGCCAGCTTAAATTTTATGTTATTGAAGGCGACCAGCAAACATCAAACGATGCTGAGCGAATTCAAAAAGCAGGTGCAAAAGCTGTTCAGGTAAATACCGGGAACGGATGTCATTTGGATGCGAATATGGTAAATAATGCAACTAAACAATTGGAGCCTGAATCTAATTCAGTCCTAATTATCGAAAATGTGGGAAACCTGGTTTGCCCGTCGATGTTTGATTTGGGCGAAAAAAAGCGGGTTGCAATTTTCAGCGTAACCGAGGGTGAAGATAAACCGGAAAAGTACCCAACTATTTTTCACACATCCGATGTTTGTATTCTCAATAAAACAGATCTTTTACCCTATGTTGATTTTGATATTGAAAAGGCAAAAAATCTGGCAAAACAATTAAACCCGGATATGGTATTTTTTGAAGTTTCTGCTAAAACAGGGGAAGGGATGGAAAAATGGTATGAGTGGCTGAATTTGGCAAATAGTTGATAGCATTTTGTAAAACACTATTTAGTGCCGTTAATCCGAACTTGATTCGGAATCTGTTCCTTTTTGTGAAATAAATTATTTCGGCTGCTTTAATTTTAGATATACAAATAAATAAATTTTCGCTAATTTGCCAGCAAACCAAAAACTAACAAAATGTCTAAGTACACTTTTCTTTTAATTGTATCTATTGTGTTTTTAACGGTTTGTACAAAAAAAATAGATCCCGACCGACAATGGTTTATGTACCGTGGAAATTACGCAAGTGGGGTTTTAGATCAAGCTAATTTGCCTGAAACCTGGGATGCCGTAACTGGCGATAACATTGCCTGGAAAACTGAAATTCCTGGAATGGGTCACTCTTGTCCGGTGGTTTGGGGCGACAATGTTTTTGTAACAACAGCAGTTAGTACAGAAGAAAAAGGTGATATTAAAACCGGAATTTATGGTTCGATTGCACCTGTGCCCGACTCTTCAATTCACGATTGGAATTTGTATTGTATCGATAAAACTTCCGGCGAAATAAAGTGGGAACAAACTTCACATTCTGGAATTCCTGAACAGAAACGCCACCCGATGTCATCGCATGCAAATTGCTCCCCGGCAACAAATGGTGAATTTGTGGTTGCTTTTTTTGGTTCCGAAGGTTTGTATTGTTACAATATGAGAGGAGATTTGCAATGGTCGAAAGATTTTGGAGTACTTAAATCCTCGTTTTTCCTTGTTGAATCTGCCGAATGGGAATTTGCCAGTTCTCCCTTAATACATGAGGATGTTGTAATTATTCAATGCGATGTAATGGAAAATTCGTTTTTGGCTGCTTACGATATAAAAACAGGTGAAGAGTTGTGGAAACAAAACCGCGATGAATATCCCGGTTGGTGTACACCAAATATTTATTATGAAGGGGAAAAAGCAAGAATCGCCGTAAACGGATTTAAACATCGTGGTGGATACGATTTTGAAACCGGGGAAGAAATCTGGCGAATGTCGGGTGGGGGCGATATTCCGGTTCCAACCCCAATTGTCGGAAACGATTTGATTTATTTTAACAGTGCCCATGGAAAAATGTCACCGATTCTTGCAATTCAAAATAATGCTTCTGGTGATATTACTTTGGAAGAAAGGGAAACAACAAATGAATTTGTAAAATGGGGAAAACTTCGTGGTGGCTCGTACATGGGAACGATGTTAATTTATGGCGATTATTTGTACAATGCTGCCTGGAACGGAAAGTTAAGTTGTTTTAATGCATTAACAGGGGAAGAGATGTTTGCAGAGAAAGTTGGATCGGGAAACAGTTACACCTCGTCGCCTGTGGCAGCCGATGGAATTATTTACATCACCGATAATAATGGAATGGTTTATTCGGTAAAAGCCGGCCCTGAATTTCAGGTCCTTCAGGAAAATAATCTCGACGAAACCTGCATGTCAACGCCGGCCATTGCAGAGAATTACTTGTTTTTCAGGACTAATAGAAGTTTAATTGCTGTAAAAAAACAATAGAGTTTAAATCCATTATTTTACATTAAATTCATTGTTGACTCATACTAGCGCCTTCTTTTTATTATCCGAATAAATGTCTTATTTTCGCTAAATTGTTTTGAAACAGGACTTATGTGGATTAGGATTTCCGGGATTATTCTTCGGAATAAAATATTACTTCTTATAGTATTAGCATCGATTACCATTTTTTTGGGATACCATGCCCGGAAAGTGGAAATGTCGTATGAATATGCTCAGTTACTCCCTAAAAAAGATCAGGCATTTAAAGATTACCAGCGTTTTGTTGAGATTTTTGGAGAAGAGGGGAATTTAATAATTATTGGAATCCAGGATTCGAATTTCTTTCAAATCGATCATTTTAAAAGTTGGAGAAAATTAAGTAACGACCTCGCTAAAGTGGAGGGGGTAGAAAATTTATTGACGGTATCCAACACTTATAATCTGGTAAAAAATACAAAGGAGAGGCAGTTTGAAATTGAAATGATTTTTCCCGATTCTGTTTCCAATCAGCAAGAACTGGACAAGTTTGCTGAAAAATTTAAAGGATTGCCATTTTACAAAGAAACCGTTTACAACGACGAAACGGAAACCTATTTACTGGCCATCACAGTAAACAAAGATAAAATGATGTCGAAAGAACGGGAGCAGATGGTTAAATCTATTCAAAAAATCTGCCTTCAGTATGAAGTAAAAAACAATGCTCAACTACATTACTCCGGATTGCCATACATAAGAGTGGTGAATGCCATAAAAATCAGGAACGAATTATATTTATTTAGTGCGCTTGCACTTGCCATTTGTATTATTGTGTTATTCTTTTTCTTTCGCTCTTTTAAGGCTGTATTTTTCCCTGTACTTATTGTGCTTGTGGGCGTGGTTTGGGCCCTGGGAATGTTGGCTCTTTTTGGGTACAAAATTACTTTGTTAACGGGGATGATTCCACCACTTTTAATTGTGATAGGAATCCCGAACAGTATTTACATGCTGAATAAATTTCATCATGAATATGTTACCCACGGAAATAAAATAAAAGCACTTCAAAGAGTTATTATAAAAATTGGTAATGCCACCTTTTTAACTAACCTGACTACTGCCTCTGGTTTTGCAACATTTATAATTGTTAAAAGCGATTTATTGAAACAGTTTGGGATAGTAGCTTCGTTAAATATTATGGGATTGTTTTTACTTTCCTTATTGCTAATCCCGATTATTTTTAGTTTCATCGATCCTCCATCTTCCAAACATGTCAGGCATCTGGAAAATAAATTTGTTTCTGGTATTATCGGGCATTTAATAAAAATTACCCAAAACTATCGGAAGGTGGTTTACATTACAACAGTTATTATCGTTGGATTGGGCATTTATGGAATAACGCTGATAAAAAGCTCGGGATATATGGTTGACGATATTCAGGAAAGCGATCCGATTTATACCGATTTAAAATTTTTTGAAGATAATTTTGATGGATTGATGCCTCTTGAAATTATGGTCGATACCAAAAAACCAAGCGGGGCAATGCAATTATCTACTTTTAATAAAATCGATCAATTAGAAAAAAGACTGTCAGAATATCCTGAACTTTCCCCTCCGCTTTCTTTGTTAAATCTTTTAAAATTTTCGAAACAGGCCTTTTATAATGGTAAGGAAAATTATTACAGTTTGCCCAATAACCGCGAAAAGAATTTCATTTTACAATATGCAGCCACCGGAGACAAGAATGCCGATTTATTACATTCGTTTTTAGACAGTTCGAAACAAATAACCCGGATTAGTATCAGGATGAAAGATGTCGGTACAAAACGAATGGAAGAGTTATATTCCGGGTTTAAAGCCGATATTGATTCAATTTTCACGGCAGACAATTACGATGTTACCGTGACCGGCTCAAGCATTACTTTTTTTAAAGGAACTAAATATCTGATAAAAAACCTTTTTACCAGCCTTGCTCTGGCAATTCTTTTGATTTCTGCTTTTATGGCAATAATGTTTTCATCTTGGAGGATGGTAATTATGTCGTTGACACCCAATGTAATCCCTCTTATTTTTACGGCTGCAATAATGGGATTTGCCGACATTCCGATAAAAGCATCAACAATTTTGGTTTTTAGTATTGCCTTTGGGATTTCGGTAGATAACACGATTCATTTTCTGGCAAAATACCGACAGGAACTAAATGCTACCAATTGGGATATTCGTAAATCGGTTGTGCTGGCCTTAAAAGAGACCGGGGTTAGTATGTTTTATACATCGGTGGTTTTATTCTTTGGGTTTGGAATATTTACGCTTTCAAGTTTTGGCGGTACAGTGGCAATGGGAATTTTGGTTTCACTTACACTTCTTGTTGCCGTAACTTCAAATTTAATTTTATTACCATCGCTACTTACCGGTTTAGAAAGATTAACAACCACTCAGGCTTTTAAAGAACCTCTTCTGCACATTTACGACGAGGAAGAAGATATTGAACTGGAAGATCTTGAGATATTTTACGATAAAAATAAAAAATAATTTTAATGTATTCTGTAGAAGAATTACAGCAAATAATCAATCGCGAAATTGAACTGCGTTCAAAGGAATTAATAGAAAAACCACCATTCGAACTTTATATTCCTGTTAAATATGCGCTTGAAATGGGAGGGAAAAGATTACGACCTGTACTCTTACTTCTGAGTTATAATTTGTTTTCCGATGAAATTTTAAATGCCTTACCGGCAGCTTTGGCAATTGAAGTGTTTCATAATTTTACCCTTTTGCACGACGATATTATGGACAAGGCAGATGTTAGAAGAAATCAGTCAACAGTGCATAAAAATTTTGGCGAAAACAATGCAATCCTTTCAGGCGATGCCATGGCTTTTTTGTCGTACCGGTTTTTAATGGAAAGTAAATCGGAACGTTTGGTTGATGTTGCCAATTTGTTTACTTTAACAGCTATTGAAGTGTGCGAAGGACAACAATACGACATGGATTTTGAGTCCCTCATGAAAGTGACAGAGGCTGAGTATCTGGAAATGATCAGGCTTAAAACAGCCGTTTTGTTAGCTTGTAGTTTAAAAACAGGTGCACTTTTGGCAAATGTTAACGAAAATGTTGCGAGCTTACTTTATAGTTTTGGGATAAATCTGGGTTTGGCTTTTCAATTACAAGATGATTTGTTGGATACTTTTGGAGACAAAAAAATGTTTGGGAAAAAAATTGGCGGCGATATTCTGGCAAATAAAAAAACATTTTTGCTGACAAAAGCTTTGGGAATGACTTCCAAAGTACAATTGAATGAACTCACCAAATGGTTAAATAAGAAGGAATTTAATCCTGAAGAAAAAATTTTAGCAGTCACAAAAATATATAATGAAATTGGAATTAAGGAATTGACCAAAAGAAAAATTGAATACTACTTTAATGAATCTTCACAAACCCTTCAAGAAATACCAATTGATGATTATAAAAAACAACAACTTATTTTAATCGGTAAACAAATGCTTAATCGGAACCATTAAGAAAATTAAATTTACCTCAAAAACCACCATTTTTAATTGCACAAAAGTAAAACAATACTAATTTTGCTGGGCATTAAATTTATTGGCAATTTCTATTCAATTGGTTTAAAAATCAAAACATAAATGGCTCAAAACATAGGTAAAATAATACAAATCATTGGTCCTGTAGTTGACGCAAGTTTCGAAAAAGAAGGCGGCGAACTTCCCGGTATTTACGATGCACTGGAAGTTGTTCGCGAAGGAACGGATAATTTGGTAATCGAGTGTCAGCAACACATTGGCGAGAACACAATCCGTTGTGTTGCAATGGATGCCACCGATGGGTTAAAACGCGGAATGGACGTAATTTCAACAGGTAGCCCGATTATTATGCCTACGGGCGAAGCAGCGTTGGGAAGATTGCTAAATGTTATTGGAAATGCAGTTGACGGCTTGGAACAATTGCCCAAAAACGGTTTAAATATTCACAACGAGCCACCAAAATATAAAGACCTAACTACTGAAACCGAAGTACTATACACCGGAATTAAAGTAATCGATCTTATTGAACCTTACGCAAAAGGAGGTAAAATTGGTTTATTTGGAGGAGCAGGTGTTGGTAAAACCGTTTTGATACAGGAATTAATAAACAATATTGCACTGGCACATAGCGGACTGTCGGTTTTTGCCGGTGTTGGTGAACGAACTCGTGAAGGAAATGATCTGTTACGCGAAATGATCGAAGCCGACATTGTTGATTACGGTGAGGATTTTAAGGAGTCGATGGAAAGTGGAAGCTGGGATCTTTCGAAAGTGAGTGATGAAAGCCTGAAAAAATCGAAATTGGCAATGGTTTTTGGGCAGATGAATGAACCACCGGGAGCTCGTGCAAGAGTTGCCTTGTCAGGTTTGACAATTGCAGAAAGTTTGCGCGATGGTGATGGTAGTCAGGGCAGCGGTCGCGACATTTTATTTTTCGTGGACAATATTTTCCGTTTTACACAGGCAGGATCAGAAGTTTCGGCACTGCTTGGAAGGATGCCATCGGCGGTTGGTTACCAGCCAACTTTAGCAACAGAAATGGGTGAGATGCAGGAGAGGATTACTTCTACAAAAAATGGTTCAATTACCTCAGTACAGGCAGTTTATGTGCCGGCCGATGATTTAACCGACCCGGCCCCGGCAACTACTTTTGCCCACCTCGATGCAACAACTGTTTTAAGTCGTAAAATTTCAGAACTTGGTATTTATCCGGCGGTTGATCCGCTTGATTCAACATCAAGGATTTTAACACCCGAAGTTGTTGGTGACGAGCATTACAACTGCGCGCAGGATGTTATTATGTTATTACAACGTTACACAGAGCTGCAAGATATTATTGCCATTCTTGGAATGGACGAACTTTCGGAAGAGGACAAATTAGTGGTACACCGTGCTCGCCGGGTTCAAAGGTTCTTATCGCAACCATTTTTTGTTGCCGAACAATTTACCGGCCTCGAAGGAAAATTGGTTTCAATTGAAGATACAATTAAAGGCTTCAACATGATTATGAATGGCGAAGTTGACCAATATCCGGAAGCCGCTTTTAACCTGGTTGGTACAATTGAAGAAGCCATTGAAAAAGGTGAAAAAATGGTGGCAGACAATTAATTTTAAATAATCGCCCATGTTTCTTGAAATAATAACACCCGATAAAAAAATATTTGAAGGTGAAGTAAAAAGAGTTCAACTCCCGGGGAGCAAAGGTAGTTTTGAAATTTTGAAAAACCACGCACCAATTATTTCAACCCTCGACAAAGGAACAATAAAAATAGTTGACGAGAGTGGAAATGTGAAACGATTTGATGTTGATGGTGGGGTTATTGAGAATAAAACAAATAAAATTATTGTATTGGTTGAAACAGCATAAAGAAGGAAATAAAAAATTACTATATTACCCCTTAGAAATCAAATTCTTCGGGGTTTTTGTTTTAATAATGTGAAAATTAAATTTCTTGTCATACGGTTTAGTTCTATCGGCGACATTGTGTTAACCACTCCCGTAGTCCGTTACCTAAAACAACAGGTTGATAATGTTGAAATACATTTTGCAACCAAACAAAAACATGCTCCGATTTTAAATTCAAATCCTTATATCGACAAAATCCATGTTTTAGGTGAAAATATAAATGACCTGATTGTTGAATTGCAGGAAGAGAAATTAGATTACATTATCGATTTGCATCAAAATTTTAGAAGTAACCGGATTAAAAGACGGCTAAAATTACCGGCATTTTCCTTTAACAAACTTAATTTTCAAAAATTTCTCCTTATCCAGTTTAAAATAAATAAACTACCCGATAAACATATTGTTGACCGATATTTGGAAACACTTTTAACTTTCGATGTAAAGAATGATGGAAAGGGTTTAGATCATTTTATCCCTGAAAATGAAGCATTTAAAGTAGCAGATTTACCTGTTAATTTTCAAAAAGGATTTGTTGCATTTGTGATTGCCGGGACTTACACAACAAAAAAACTTCCGGTTAGTAAAGTTTCAGAAATTTGCAAAGAAATTGAATTTCCCGTTATTCTTTTAGGCGGAAAAAATGAATTCGACGAAGGCGAAAAAATACTTTCGCAATCAAAAGGAAATGTACTTAATTATGCAGGAAAAATAAGTTTAAACGAATCTGCATCTTTGGTCCGCAGAGCGAATATTGTTTTAACAAACGATACCGGATTAATGCACATTGCTGCAGCATTCAAGAAAAAAATCCTGTCGTTTTGGGGAAACACTGTCCCTGATTTTGGAATGTTTCCCTACCAGCCACACCCTGATTCAAAAATCATGGAATTAAAGAATTTGAAATGCAGGCCCTGTTCTAAACTGGGCTACAAAAAATGTCCTAAAAAGCATTTTAAATGCATGATGGATCTGGATACAAATGAAGTTGTTTTATGGGTGAATGAGAATTTCTAATAAATTAGAATACTTTTCAAATATTTATCCACAGATTTGACACTTTCTCTTGATAAAATTTAAACCGATTAATCTCCTATTTCAGTCTTAATCTTTAAAATTGAAATTAGAATTACAATTCAACGAACGTTTTCTACAACTGAGAAAGTAGATAGCGCTTTCACAGATTTTACATTTCTAGAACCACTCTTTGCAAATATTTTTGTGCCAGAAACATTTAGAATCAATGATGATTAGAAAACAGAATTTAGAAATGTTGTTAATCCTTATTTTTGTTTTTGCAGGATTGCAAGGTTTTTCAAAAAACAGTAAAACAGGGAATAATGCAGAATGGTATCTGGCAGCAAAATCAGAAGGGATTTCGCTTTATTATCGATGGATAAATTTAGGAGATTCAATCAAATCTAGAGAAATGAAAGCTGAATTTACCATCGATGCTGAAATTCCTGAAATTCTCTCACATTTTAGTAATACCGAGAGTTATAAAAACTGGGCTGCGGGAATTAAAAAATGCAGCATTACAAAAATCAGCGATTCGGTTTGGTTTACACACACGGTAATGAATTATCCGTGGCCTTTTAAACAAAAGGATTTAGTAACCCGGCATTTGGTCGAACAAAATGGGCTGAATGCAACCATTGAGATTGAAGCTGCCCCTGATTTTTTCTCAGAAACAAAAGGAATTGAAAGGTTGAAAAATTATCAGGGAACATGGTTTCTTTCAGCCAGAAAAAATGGTTCAACGAAAGTAGATTACCGTATTATTTCATTCACTAAACTCATGTTTCCACGATTTGTTCAAGACCCAATTGTTCAGAAACTTAGCATTAATTCGTTGGTTAATTTAAAACAATTAGCCGAAAAGAAATGATGAACAAAGAAAACAAAAAGAAAGGTTTCAAAGAGCTCCTCAAATTGAAGGGAGAACCTAAAATTGTTGCCAAAGGATTTGCTTTGGGTTCGTTTGTTGGAATGCTTCCATTTCCCGGATTTCAATGGGTGATTTCGGCAACTCTTGCTACAATTTTGCGCTATAACAGAACGGCAGCAATTGCAGGGGTATTTAATACAAACATGGCAACCGGAGCGTTTATATTCGCATTTAATTATTGGTTGGGAAGAAAGATTTTAGGAATTGAATCATTATTCCAAATGCCAGATCGTATAAACCTTAGTTTTGCAAAAACAGTTATAAGTGCAGGTCCCGATGTGTTTTTATCACTTTTATTAGGTGGATTAATTACCGGGAGTTTTGCTCTGTTTATCGGATACTATCTCTCTCTTTCAATATTAAAAAGAAAAAATAAAAAGTGATGAAAACTAATAAATACACACTAATTACCGGGGCAAGTACAGGGTTAGGTAAACAACTTGCAATTGAATGCGCAAAATTGGGTAGAAACCTTATATTAACCGCATTGCCCAATGAACAAATTAAAAAATTGGGTGAAGATATTTCAAATGAATATAAGGTTAAAGTTCAAACCTACGAAACAGATCTAACGCAAGAAGGAGCAGTAAAAAGCTTAAGTCTAACTATTTCTGCAAAGTACGAAATTAACATGCTGATTAATAATGCAGGAGTGGGAGGCACCTTACCATTTCTTGAGGCAACTCCCGATAATATCGACCAAATTGTATTATTAAACATGCGGGCAATGGTATTGCTAACACGGTTTCTTTTACCAAATTTAAAAAAACAAAAGAAAGCTTATATCCTGAATATTGCAAGCATGGCATCTTTCGGACCAATGCCGTTTAAAACAGTTTACCCGGCTTCAAAAGCGTTTGTTTATTCCTTTTCGCGAGGGCTTGGTGCAGAATTAAGAGGAACAGGAGTTGTTGTTAGTGTCGCTCATCCGGGCGGAATGAAAACCAATCCGGAGGTTACCCGCCGAATTGAGAAACACAGTAAACTTATTCAGGCAACCACTTTGTCAACTCAAAAAGTGGCTAAGATTTGTATTCGGCAATTGCTAAAAAACGATGAGCTGATAATTCCCGGATTTATGAATAAAGTGAGTTGGGTTATATTGAAAATAATTCCGGTTTGGATGAGATTGATTATTATGCGTTCTTCGTTACAAAGCGAATTACAGGATTCTAAACAAATTATTCAGGTAGCTTAAAATGAAGAAAGTTTTAGTAACTGGTGCAAACGGATTTTTAGGGTCGCATGTTGTTGGGACAATGTTAAATTCCCAATATCAAGTTCGTGCAATAGTCCGAAAAGGGAGTAATTTGAAAGCTTTGGGAGAGCTGAACTATGAACTTTTTGAAGGTCAGATAACCAAAAAATCAGATGTTGAGAAAGCAGTTAAAGGTTGTAGTTTTGTTATACATGTTGCTGCACGCACAGCACAAACTCCATCAAATTTGGAAGCATTCAGAAAGCCAAATATAGATAGTACTCGATTTTTAATTGATGCGTGTAAAAAATACGATGTTAAAAGATTTGTATTTGTCAGCACTGCCAATTGTTTTGGAAATGGTACCAAAAAAAATCCGGGCGATGAAAAAAAGCCCTTTTTATCGTGGTTAAAAAACTCGGGATATGCTTACAGTAAATATCTGGCTCAGCAAATGGTTTTAAAAGAAACGGTTGAAAATAAATTTGATGCAGTAATTGTAAACCCAACTTTTTTAATTGGTGCAAATGATATAAAACCCAGCAGCGGACAAATTTTCTCTCATGTTTTGAATAAAAAAATAGCATTTTATCCACCTGGAGGAAAGAATTTTGTAGATGTCGAAACTGTCGTAAATGGTATAATAAGTGCTTTGGAAAAAGGCAGAAAAGGAGAGTGTTATTTATTGGCTGGAGAGAATCATTCGATATAAAGATTTCTTTCGAATGATTAAAAAAATCACTGGACAAAAAACAATTTTAATTCCAATACCAAAATTAGTGTTACTAATTTTAGGATGGTTTGGTAGTTTCTTCGAAAAGGTTTTGAAAACCCCAGTTCAACTATCTTATACAAATGCAAGAATGCTTTGCACAGGTAATTATTTTACCCCGGAAAAAGCAATTAATGAATTGGGTTTTCAAATTACCTCAACTAAATATTCAGTCGAAAAAGCTATCTTGTGGTTTCATTCCAATAATTATTTCAAATAATCAGAATGGTTAACACAAGTAAAATATGGGTTCGTTTTTTGGTTGTTTTTCTTTTTCATCTTATAATTAAAAGTTTCGATCGTTCTTATCCGGGAGGGCCATTTGAATTGAATTTACGAAGCCTTGTTTTTTCGTTATTGTTTATCAGTTATGGACTGTTATTGTGGTATTTAGCAGAGTCGTTCGATAGTAAACTTCATAGTTGGATGAGAAACCCCGAAGGTAATCGTAGAAAAATGATCGTCATAACATTATTTCATTCAATATTTGCTTTTGTATTTATGGTTTCCCTGAATTACTTGTATCGGTTTAGTGATACATATTTGTTTGAGAATGCTTCAGGGTGGAATGATATTTCATTTTTTAATCCTGAATTAACAGTTTCATTAACTATTATATATTTGGTAGTTTTTGGTTTCGACAGCTATTCCCAAATCAGAATTAAATTACAAGAAGGATTATTAAAAACTGAGCAATTAGAAAAAGAGAGTATTTTGGCGCAATATCAGGCATTAAAAGCTCAAATTGAACCTCATTTTTTATTTAACAGTCTCAGCGTCCTTTCTTCGCTGGTGCATGAAGATGCAGATCTCTCCTCCAATTTTATTATAAAACTATCGAAAACGCTGCGGTATATTATTGAAAAAAACGAGTTTCATTTGGTTAAACTTAAGGAGGAACTGGAATTTATAGATGCATACTTTTTTCTTATAAAAACGCGGTTAGACAATGGTGTTTTTTTAGAAAACAAGTTAGAAAAATCGTTTGTTGAAACCACTTTTATTCCTCCTGCAACATTACAGTTACTTGTCGAAAATGCGGTAAATCACAACAAATACAATCCTGAAAATCCTTTAATTATTCAAATTGAAAAAGAAGGTGATTTTATTGTGGTAAGGAATAATCTGAATCCAAGAGAAATTCTGGAGTCTTCTACCAGGCAAGGGTTAAAAAATGTAGCCAGACGTTATGAATTGATTTCAGAATTAAAAGTTGATATTAATAAAACCAACACGGTATTTACTGTAAAAATACCAGTGTTAAACCAATCGGATTATGAACGTTTTAATATTTGAAGATGAAAAACATACGGCAACCCGGCTAATTAAGTTGTTAAAAAAATACGATTCTAAAATTAACGTGCTTGATGTAATTGGCTCTGTGAAACATGGGATTGATTGGTATCGAAACAATCCATTTCCCGATCTGGTATTTCAGGATATTTTGTTAAATGATGGAAACTGTTTCGAAATTTTTGAAAAAGTAAAAGTAGAAATCCCCGTAATTTTCACAACTGCATACAACGAATTTGCACTTCAATCATTTAAGTTGAACAGCATCGACTACATTGTTAAACCGTATGATTTTCAGGATATAAAAAAGGCACTCGACAAATTCAAAAACTTCAGAAAAATGTTTATAGCACCCGAAAATGAATTGCTGAAAAGTATTATTCAATCAAAAAATCCGGAAACAAAAAAGCGGTTTCTGGTAAAACTGGGAGACAAATTCAGCTCGGTGAAAAGTAAAGACATTGCCTGGTTTATGTACGATGAGGGTGTAACTTTTGCTTTTACTTTTGAAAATACACGTTTCCCTGTAAATTACTCAGTCGATCAGCTTTCGGAACTTCTCGATGCAGATAATTTTTTTCAAATTAACAGGAAATATATTTTGAATTTTGAAAGTATTAGAAATATCCACACCTATTTTAATAGCCGTTTAAAACTGGAAATTGTCCCAAAACCTGAGGAAGATTTGGTTGTCAGCCGCGAACGCGTTAAGGATTTTAAAGCTTGGTTAGATCGGTAATTATGCTGAGGAATTCCTAAAATTACTATTAACATTCACGCGAATCAGAATTCGTATCACCGGATTTTTTCAAACGCCCTTTTCAACCTTTCCAACCCCTCTTCCAAAACACTCCTCGGGCAACCAATATTTATTCTCAACCAACCATCTCAGCCAGCCCAAACTGTAATAATTTTTAATTTCAACTTAAATATATTCGATAATTTCTTGATTACAATCGCAAATAAAACGTTATATTTGCGATTGTAATCAAAATACTTGCGATGATTGTCCGGATTATTGAAGAAGAAATCGAAAAACAATTGTTTAAAGGAAAAGCAATTATTGTTCTCGGTGCAAGGCAAACAGGTAAAACTACCTTATTTCAAAAAATAGTTGAGAATAAAAAAAATGCCTTATGGCTAAATGCTGATGACCCTGATACAGTAGCATTATTTGAAAACTCTACCTCTACAAGGCTAAAAGCCACACTGGCAGGTCATTCAATTGTTGTTATCGATGAGGCTCAAAGAATTCCAAACATAGGATTAAAGCTAAAACTTATAACCGATCAAATAAAAGAAATACAGTTATTAGCCACCGGTTCGTCGGCTTTCGAGCTTGCCAATAAAATAAACGAACCATTAACAGGTCGAAAATGGGAATATAACCTTTTCCCACTTTCATTCTCTGAAATGGTGAAACATCATGGTTTTCTGGAAGAAAATCGATTAATTCCTATACGCTTGGTTTATGGTTATTACCCTGAAATTGTTTCTAATCCCGGGAATGAAAAAAAAATACTAAAACAAATATCAGATAGCTATTTGTATAAAGACATTCTTATGTGGGAGAGAATTAAAAAGCCCGAAAAATTAATAAAACTGCTACAAGCTCTTTCTCTTCAAATTGGCTCAGAAGTATCGTACAACAATCTTGCAAACCTTTTAGAAATAGATAATCAGACAGTTGAAAAATACATTCAACTTTTAGAGCAAACATTTATTATATTCAGGCTGCCGGCTTTTAGCAGAAACTACCGAAAAGAATTAAAGCGTGGAAGGAAAATTTATTTTTATGATAATGGAATAAGAAATGCTCTTATTGCAAATTTTAATTTGCCTGAATTAAGAAGCGATATTGGTGCTTTATGGGAAAATTTTATTATTAGCGAAAGATTAAAATACTTGAAGTACAACGATATCTGGGCAAATTCTTATTTCTGGCGTACTCAGGATCAGCAAGAGATTGATTACATTGAAGAACGCGATGGGGTTTTACATGCTTTTGAAATTAAATGGAATCCGAAAAAAAAACCAAAGCTTTCAAAAAGTTTCTCGAAAACTTACCCTCAACATGATTATTCAATAATAAATCTCAAGAATTATGAAGAGTTTTTAATGTAATACAACATAAACATTAAACCAATTGGATTTTTCAAAACTTGCGACTGTATTCCCAATTTTAGTATTTAATATGCGATTACTACGACAAATATTATGATTTCAGGATATTGTAAAAAGAATAATCCAAAAATAATTACCCAAACGCATCTCCCATCATTTTCAACGCCTCTTCCAAAATACTACGCGGGCAACCGATATTAATTCTCAGCCAACCATCTCCGCCACTTCCAAAACGGCCGCCATTGTTTAATCCAACTTTTGCTTTTTCAGTAGTAAATTTCCACAGTTCCTTGTCATTCATTTCGTAAGCAGTAAAGTCGAGCCAAACAAGAAAAGTGGCTTCAGGTTTCATTACCTTTATTTTAGGTAGGTTGGTTTTGAAAAAATCTTCCAAAAAAAGATAGTTTTTCCAAACGTAATCAAGCATTTGATTTAACCATTCATCGCCGTTCGAAAAAGAAGCCTGGAGTGCTACTGAGCCAAATATATTTCCCATTCCAAGATGCCCGATTCCAATTGCTTTTTCATAACGTGCAAATGTGCATTTGTTGGGAATTATTACCATTGAAGATGCCAGCCCTGCAACATTAAAAGTTTTACTTGGTGCCATGCAAACCATACAATTCTGTGCAACTTCATCAGAAATTGAAGCAATTGGAATATGTTTGTGCCCATTAAAAACTAAATCAGAGTGAATTTCATCGGAAACTATCATGATTTTATTTTCGTGGCAAATATTTGCAAGTTCTTCCAATTCTGTTCTGGTCCAAACCGTTCCTCCCGGATTTTGTGGATTACAAAGAAGTAATATTTTTGTGTTCTCATCAATTTTCTGTTTCAGATCCTCAAAATCGAAAGTATATCTGCCGTTTTCAATTTTTAAAGGATTTTCAACCATTTTGCGTTTGGTCCCTTTTACACAAACGAAAAACGGGAAATATACAGGCGGTTGCACAACCACTCCGTCGCCCGGTTTCGAAAAAGTTTGAATTGCAAAAGTTAATGCAGATACCACGCCCGGGCTAAACGAAATCCATTCTTTTTGAATCTCCCAATCATGCTGACTTTTCATCCATCCAATTATTGATTGAAAATATGAATCGGGACGAAATGTGTATCCAAAAATTTCATGCTCTGCTCTCTTTTTTATCGCTTCAACAATAAAGTCGGGAGTTTTAAAATCCATGTCGGCTACCCACAACGGTAAAACATCGTTGGTTTTAAAATACCACTCGCGGGCATCGTATTTAATGCAGTTTGTTCCTTCGCGTGGAACTATTTCATTGAAGTTGTATTTTTTCATCTGTTGCAATTATTCTGGACAGTCATTCTGCACCTGATTCAATATCTATATTAATTAGAGATTCCGAATCAAGTTCGGAATGACGAGTTTCTTTATATATCAATTCGTCGAAGATAATTTAAATCGTCTTCCCTTTCAACCTTTAAAACAAAATCGAAACGATTAAGGTCGAGGCAAAGGTCAAAATCTTTTTGCGGCGACCATTCCTGTTTTTCCTTATCAAAAAATCGAGCTCCCGATCCGGATCGCATAATTTTAACCATTTTCCCAAAATCATTTGGTTTTGCTTCCAATTCATTTTTAATGTATTCGGCACAAAACGTGTCTTCATCAGTAGGATATTCACAAGCATAACCCATACAAACCAGCGAAACAGTTTCAGGTTGTTTCAATTGAATGTATCGTACAATTGCACCGGCATTAACAAAACTTCCCGTTATTATTTCATCAGCTTTTGTTGCATTTGTAATTCCTTGTGTCCCGGAACTTGTAGTGTGAACAATTGTTTTGTCTGATAAATCCCTTCGAATTAATTGTGAGGGAGAATTCCCAAAATCAAATCCGGGAGGTTTTTGTTCGTTACGTTCGCCAATTAAAATATACTGCGGATTTTGTTCTTTTAATTTATAAGCAAGACTAATATCGCCGATTGGAAAAATTTTGGTTGCACCAATTTCAAAAGTATAACATGCGGTAGAAAATGCTCTGAAAACATCAATAATTACGGTTAATCCACGCGCATTTTTTGCACCCTCAAGTAACTGTGAAATTTGAATATCCATTTTTAAAATTTGTCGAAAATATATAAAAAATTCAAAAAATATTTCTTGGGCTAAGAAAATTTTATTGAGACTATTTGGATGAATAAATGGCATCGACGTTTCAACTACTTCATTTTCAAAAGACAGGACGATTTTCATGTAATTAGTGTTGTTTGTCTCTGGCTAAATGTTGTTGGTCGATTAACTCAGGATTTGATGTAACTACTTCAAAAGTTTAATGTCATAATAGTGAAAACAAATTAAAGAAAACAGTCATGAAAACAAAAATCTGGGTTATTACAACCCTGGCAATTTTTATTGTAGCAATAGGATTTGCCACCGAAACTCCAAAAATGAACATTGTTCCTGTAAAAGCAGAAAAAGCTTTGGTAACATTTAATTCAGAAATTCCTGTCACATTTGAAATTACCATTACAAAAAATGATGGGGAAATAGTTTATTATAAAAAATCAAAAAATCCGGTTGATGTGTATCAAAAAGTTTTTGATTTTTCTGAAATAGGAAACGGTAATTATAATGTAAGCTTAAATTATGGCAACTGCAGTATGAACCGGGATTTGCATGTTTCAAAAAAGGATATCAAAGTAGGGCCGGTTGTTCAGTTGCAAGAACCCTATTTCTGTTATAAAAATGGAATGTTGAATGTTTCGTTTTTAAATCTAGCACAAAACAGTGTCTATTTGAACGTGTACAAAAATGGGGATCATGTTGACGGAGTAAGCCTTGGAAAAGAGTTGTCGATTCAGAAATGTTTCGATTTATCAAAACTTAAAAATGGCAACTATAAAATAGTTGTTACCGATAAGTTTAACGATCATCAATTTATGGTACATAAATCAAGTATTTGAGTTAGAATTAAAATAAATAGTAAAAATTTTAATCGACAAGTTTGTAATTTTGTGCTTCATTTTAAAAATTGCCAACTTTATTGACATGCACTAAACGGGTTAGTTTGTGTTGAGAATAGAAAAAGGCTTCATAACTGAAGCCTTTTTTATTTAATATTAACATTAAGAAACAAAATCCGGGTTGTTTGTTCTTTAATATTTATACAAATCATAATAATCAAACTTATATTTTAAACTATTTTTGCCTCCTAAAGTCCAAGCTCAGTGTTTAACAATTTTATTGAAATTTAAACTATGCATATAAAGATTGAAAATCTGAATAAAGTTTATCCAAACGGAAACTACGCGATCAAGAATTTAAATCTTGAAATTCCAAACGGGATGTTCGGTTTACTCGGGCCAAATGGGGCTGGAAAATCAACATTGATGCGCATTTTGGTAACATTAATGAAACCAAGTAGTGGTAAAGTAACTGTAAACGATCTCGATCTGGCAAAAAACAGAAGGGAAATTCGTTCGATGTTGGGATATTTACCACAGGATTTTAGTTTTTTTTCGAAATTAAAAACTTACGAATTTTTAGACTATGCTGCCCGGCTGGCAGGAATGACAAATGGGGCAGCACGCCGTAGTGCAGTTGATCAAATGCTTGAAGAAGTGGGTTTGTTTGAAGCACGCGACCGAAATGCAAACAAACTTTCGGGAGGTATGAAACGAAGGTTGGGAATTGCCCAGGCTTTGATTAATGATCCTAAAATTATTATAGTTGATGAACCAACCACCGGCCTCGATCCTGAAGAACGAATCCGTTTTAGGAATTTACTTTCTACAATTAGCCAACGCGATGTAATCATAATCCTTTCAACACACATTGTTGGCGATATTTCAAGTACATGTTATAATATGGCATTGTTAAACCAGGGAAAACTGGCTTTTTCGGGCTCGCCGGAGCAACTTACTAAAGAAGCCGAAGGAAGTGTTTGGTTGATAAAAGCTACCGAAACTGAGTACCTTGAAATTAACGAAAAATTTCCGGTAATATCTACAATTCCAACTGATGGCGGTTGGGAAGTGCAGGTAGTAGCCAACGAAATTAACGGGTATCTGGGCAAACGAATCGAACCCAATCTCGAACATGCCTATGTTCATTTTATGGAGAATAAATTAAATCAATGGTCTAAATCGTAACATAAAACATTATGAAAATTATTTCACTACATAATATATTATCGATAGCTAAATACGAAAGAAAAACTTTGTTAAGAAGCTGGTTTTTTAGAATTTTTGGCGTATTGTCCTTGTTAGTTCTTTTTGGGATGAATTTCGGAATGGTAATAGAAGGCGGCGGAGGCGATGGTTGGGCAATTAGAAGTATTCCAAGTGCAATTCCATATTTTAATCTGTTAATTTTAAATGTGGCACAAGCAATTATTGCCGTTTTTTTGGCATCTGATTTTTTAAAACGCGATAAAAAACTAGATACTACGGAAGTAATTTACATGCGTTCGATGACCAACGGCGAATATGTAATCGGTAAAACCTGGGGAAACCTTCAGGTATTTATCGTGCTAAATATTATAGTTGTGTTTATGGCGTTAATTTTTAATGCACTTGCCCAGGGCACAGCAATAAATTGGGTTTCGTACGGAATTTACCTTGTTTTAATTAGTATCCCTACCCTTGTTTTTATAATGGGGCTTTCGTTTTTGCTGATGAGCTTAATTCGTAACCAGGCAATTACTTTTGTAATAATTCTGGGTTACATCGGAATCACTTTATTCCTTTTACAGGCTAAGTATTATTTCATTTTCGATTACATGGCTTTTAACATCCCCATGTTAAGTTCCGACATTGTTGGCTTTGGAAATATGGATATTATCCTGGCTCATCGCGGAATCTATTTGTCGCTTGGACTGAGTTTTATCTTTTTTACGATATTCTTATTGAAAAGACTTCCACAATCCGATACAATGACTATTTTTTCACTCATTTTTGGTGTTGCGTTTTTTGCCGGAGGAGGTTATTTGGCTTACGACCACATTAATAATTTCAAGAAAACTGAAAAATTTAGAACTGAAGTAGTAGAATTAAATAACAAATACGTTGGCGAAAATTTACCCAGTACATTAAATCATTCAATTTCGGTTGAACACAAAGCCGAAACTATTGAGGCAACTTCAAAAATTACTTTGAAAAATAATTTGGAAACAAACATCGACAAATTGGTTTTAAGTTTAAATAGTGGGTTGAATGTGAGCAGTTTAAAAGTGAATGGAAGTGAGACTCAGTTTTTGCGAGAACAACATTTAATTATAATTTCAGATAAAATAAATTTAAATCCGGAAGAGGAAGCAACAGTTGAAATTGCTTATGATGGAATTATTAACGAAGCCCTTTGTTTCCTGGATATCGATGAGGAAACCCTTCAGGAAAAATATGGCAAGTTTGTTATAAATGTCGATAAACGGTTTGCATTTATTACTCCCGATTATCTGCTACTTACGCCGGAATCAAACTGGTATCCTAAAACTGGTGTCACATTTAGTTCGGAAGATGTTAGCTGGAATCAACCACAGTTTATCAAATTCGACCTTAAAGTAAAAACCAGCGACGGGTTAAAAGCAATTTCGCAGGGTAAAATAAGCGAGATTTCAGAAGGGCAGTTTACTTTCGAAAATGGACAGCCATTAACACAAATTTCATTGGCAATAGGAAATTATAAACATAAAAATTTAGAAACGGATAGTCTTGAATTTGGTGTTTGGTACATCGACGGGCACGATTTTTTCTCAGACGCCTTGCCTGAAATTAATGACACTGTTGCAAGTGTAATCCAGGAGAGATTTGATGATTTTCAAAGAACATTTAACCTGGAATATAATTTTGACAGGATTTCAATAGTTGAAGTCCCGGCCCAATTTAAATCGTTTGAACGTACCTGGACTTCAAATCAGGAGTTGGTTCAACCAGAGCAAATATTAATTCCTGAAAAAGGATTTATGATGAGGGAAGCAGATTTTGCCGGTTCAAAGAAAAATATGGAAAGATGGGGTCGCCGCGGTGACAGTGAAATGACACCCAAAGACATGCAGTTGAGGGTGTTGGGGAGTTTTCTTGGGGTTTTTACCCGTGAGATGCAAAGAGACATGCGTGGTGGTCGCGAAGGATTGACAGTGTCTGAATCACAAAGTCCATATTTTATTTTTCCGATGTTGTATAATTTTCAAAACAATATTCAGTCGGATAATTGGCCAATAACCAACCGTATTTTCGAAGCTTATTTAAAAAACAAGATAACCGATATGCGTTCGGCAATGATGAGGAATATGACCGGTGTTAGTGAAGACGAGCTGGCAAATATTGCACTTCAGGATAGTACTTTCGAAGAAATCCTGGCCGATGTAAACCAGAAAAAAATAATCGATAATGTAATTAAATTAAAAGGTGATGTCTTATTTTCTATGATTCAATGGAAGGCCGGACAAGAGGAATTTGAAGATTTTTTGCATAATATTTTAAACGAATATAAATTTAAAAATATTTCTTTTGAAGAATTTGACCAACGGATTAATGCTGAATTCGATATCGAATTAATTCCGATAATGGACGATTGGTTCAAAGCAAAAACACTTCCGGGTTATCTGTTTTCTCCTGTTGAAGCCGTAAAAGTTAAATCGGGCGACATGATGAGAACCATGGTTACATTAAAAGCAACCAACTTTTCCGATACCGAGGGACTGGTTAAACTTTCATTTAGGCTGGGAAGTTTCGGCGGTGGCGGCGGCGGTCGAATGGGCGGTAGCCATGGCGGCGGCGGTGGCGGTGGGGGAAGCGCCGATATGATTGATAAATTAATACATTTGGAACCACACCAAACAAAAGAAATTAGCTATCTGTTGGATGCAAACCCGCGCATGATGATTATTAATACAATGACTTCAAAAAATATCCCACAAACAATGACTAAAATGTTCCGGGAAATTGAAGAAGATCTGAAAGTTACACCCATTGAGCAAGAAAAAATATCGGAAATTGCAGTACAAATTGCATTGCCAAACGAAACAATTGTTGACAATGAAGATCCTCAATTTGAGGTTACTGTTGATGAAAATGAAAGTATCCTTGAAAAATGGATAGTAAAAGAAAAAGAGGGGGGCAGTAAATATTCAGGAATGAATTATTGGAGGCCTCCAACCAAATGGACAGCAATTACCAACACCGATTTTTATGGTGAATATGTCCGTTCGGGTTATTATATTAAAGCCGGAGACGGTTCTCTTGTTGCAAAATGGCATGTTCCGGTACAAAAAGCAGGATATTACGATGTGTATTACCATTTATATAAATCACGAAGATTTGGCCGCGGAAGAGATGGCGGTGGGGAAGAAGAAAAAGGGGAATATAATTTTGTTGTACACTGCGACGACGGAGCCGAAGAACAGGCATTGGAAATTCAAAGTGCCGACGCGGGCTGGAATCACCTGGGCTCGTTTTATTTTTCTTCCGATACTGCATTAATCGAGCTATCAAACAGATCTGATTTAAAAATGGTTTTTGCCGATGCTGTGAAATTAGTTGAGCAATAAAAATTAAAATATATGAAGCGTTTTAAAATTAAACAAATGCATAAAATAGCAATTCTGGGGCTGATAATTCTATTTGGGTTTTCAGAACTAAGGGCGCAGGAGGCATTAACTCTTGGCAAAGCACTGCAATTTGCAGAAACCGGAAGTCCCGATTTAAAACAATCGCTGTTAAACCTCGAACGGTTCCAGAAAAACCTGGAAGCACAGAGTGCCGCATTAAAATCTCGTTTGTCGTTAGATGTTAATCCGGTAGGTTATAGCAGAAACAGGCGTTTCGATAGTAGGGTTTCCGAGTGGTTTACAAACGAGAGCCTGGAATCGAGTGCAATGTTCCGAGTTGTTCAACCAATTTTACCAACCGATGGTACAATTTCGCTGACAAACGAATTTGGCTGGCAAAGTAGTAACTCCAGTTCAACCGATATCGAAAGTCAGGTTTTTTACAATAATTTGTATTTAAACTTAAATCAACCTCTGTTTACTTATAACCGGCTAAAGCTGGAAATGAAGGAGTTGGAATTGAGTTACGAAAATGCAAATATTGGTTATGCCATCCAGCGTTTAAATCTTGAGCGGAATGTTACGCAGTTTTTTTACAATGTTTACATGGCTCAAATGAATTTGACCATTGCAAAAGAAGAATTGGAAAACACTCAAAAAAGTTACGATATTATTGTTAATAAAGTTGATGCCGGCCTGGCTGCAAAAGAAGAATTATACCAGGCTGAGTTGAACCTTGCAACTTCAAAATCGTCGTTACAAAATAGCGAGGTTACTTTTGAAAATGCAAAGGACCAGTTAAAATTGTATTTGGGAATGGATCTTTTTGAAGATGTTTTAATTCTTGCTGATGTTTCGGCAAACCCGGTTCCGGTTGATATGGACAAAGCTATCGAAAATGGCTTGAACTCGCGAATGGAATTACGCCAGCGCGAAATAGATATTGAAACCAGCCAGTTTGCAATGATTCAAACCAAATCGATGAATGAATTCAGGGGCGATGTTAATTTGCGCCTTGGAATTACAGGTGATAACGAAAGTCTGGGACAGGTTTTTGATGCACCAACAAATAGCCCGTCGGTTGCACTTAGTTTCAATATTCCGCTTTTCGACTGGGGTGAAAAGAAAGCCCGTATTGCGGCCCAGGAAGCTGCAATTCAGTCTCAAAAATTAAATTACTCAGAAGAAAAAAATCAAATAATTATAGGTATCAGACAAGTATTCAGGAATATCCAGAACCAGTTAAATCAAATTGATATTGCAAAACAAAACGAAATAAATGCTCAGTTAACCTACGAAATAAATCTGGAAAGATATGAGAATGGCGACTTGACCGGGATGGATTTAAACCTGTATCAAACCCAGCTTTCAGAAAAAAAGATTTCTTATGCACAAGCATTAATCAATTATAAAATTGAATTGCTGAATTTAAAAATCCAGGCTCTTTACGATTTTGAAAAAGATGAGGCCGTTTTGCCTTCCGAATTATATTTGAATGAAAAAAATTAAACCTTGAAAAAACAATCAGAAATGAAAAATATTAGATTACTCTTACTTTTTGGAATTGTTGCAGCGGTGGTTTCGTGCAACAATCAAACTCAAACCGAGGAAGCCGAATTGGCAATTCCTGTTTCAATCGAAAATATTAAATTGCAAAGTATTCAGCAATTCATTAATACCACAGGAACTGCAAAAGCAATCAATGAAACGTTACTAAATTCGGAGATGGCGGGTGATTATTTTTTGATGAAAAACCCGGCAACAGGAAAACTCTTTAAGTTGGGCGACAAAGTTAAAAAGGGGCAGGTAATTGTTCGTTTCGAAGATGAGGAATATGTAAACGGCATTGCAATCGAAGCCAAAAAACTGAACCTCGAGATTTCGGAACAGGAATTTGAAAAACAACAGTCGTTGTACGAAAAAGGGGGCGTTACTTTACGGGAACTTCGAAATTCGGAAGTTTCGAGTATCAATGCAAAATACGATTTCGAAAGTGCCGAAATACGTTTGGCAAAAATGAATGTTGTTGCACCGTTTTCGGGTGTTATTGTTGAATTGCCGTATTATACCGTAGGGACAAGGATTTCTGCCAACCAACAAATGGTAAGTTTGATGAGCTATGAAAAAATTTACATGGAAATTAACCTTCCCGAAAAAAATATATCAGAAGTAAAACTTGGACAGGAAGTAATTATAACAAATTACACAATTATCGATGATACTTTGAAAGGTGTAGTAAGTGAGCTTTCACCTGTTATCAGTACAGAAACCCGAACCTTTAACGGAAAACTTCAGATAAACAATTCGGATTTAAAATTACGTCCGGGGATGTTTGTAAAAGCCGATATAATTACTTCACAAAAGGATAGTACGATTGTAATCCCAAAAGATATTATTTTAAGTGGTAATCGTGGTAAATACGTATTTGTGGTTGGCAGGAACGCCTCTGCCGATGACCGTCAGATTACCACCGGAATAGAAAATCAGGAATTTGTAGAAGTTGTGTCTGGACTTAATAGCAACGACCGCCTGATTGTAAAAGGATTTGAAACTTTGCGCGATAATTCGAAGGTGAAAGTTATACTTTAAGAATTACCGGTAACATAAAGAAAATTTATAGCATGAAGAAATTAACCCAATTTTCTGTCAATTACCCGGTAACTATCCTGATGGTGGTCCTTGGAGTAATCCTCCTGGGTTACATTTCGTACGATAAACTGGGAGTTGACTTGTTTCCCGACTTGAATTCTCCCCGTATTTTTGTCGAAATAAAATCGGGAGAACGACCTCCTGAAGAGATGGAAAAACAGTTCGTGGAAAATATCGAGGCGTTGGCAATCCGCCAGTCAGATGTTATCCAGGTTACTTCCGTTTCAAAGGTTGGCTCAGCTCAAATTACAGTAGAGTACGCGTGGAATAAAGATATGGACGAAGCATTTCTCGATTTGCAGAAAGCTTTAAATACATTAACTCAAAATTCAGAAATCGACGATCTGAAAATTACACAACACGATCCTAATACTTCGCCGGTAATGATAATTGGCTTAACTCATACCGAAATTAACGATATGAATGAGATCCGCAAAGTCGCGGAAAATTATATTCGTAACGAATTGGTCAGGTTAGAAGGTGTGGCAGAAGTTGAATTGTCGGGACAGGAAGAAAGCGAGGTAATTATTCAAACCGATCAATATCGGATGGATGCACAAAACCTTTCGATGGATGACATAAGTTCCAGGATTCAGAATTTCAACCGAAATGTTTCGGGTGGCAGGATTAGTGAAATGGGACTGCAATATATTGTGAAAGGAGTAAGTCTGCTTGATGATACCGAAGATTTTGAAAACCTGATTGTTGGTTATAAAGCAGTTCAGGTGGAAACCGAAGGGCAAAACACATTTGAAAGGGCACCTATTTATTTAAAAGATGTGGCAACCATTTCATTTGGAAATAAGGATCCCGAAAATATTGTTCATATAAACGGTCAGCGATGTATTGGTCTTTCTATTTATAAAGAAACGAAATTTAATACTGTTAAATCTGTTGAACAAATTAACGAATCGCTAGCACAAATTGAAAAAGCCCTGCCGGGATACGAACTAACAAATGTTACTAATCAGGGTAAATTTATTAGTACTGCAATTAAAGAAGTAAAAGACACAGCACTACTTGGTATTTTACTGGCAATAGTTGTTTTGTTCCTTTTCCTTCGCCGGTTTGGGACTACATTAATTGTAAGTGTGGCCATTCCGGTTTCTATTATTGCCACTTTTAACCTCATGTATTTTAACGAGCTCACCATAAATATCATGACTTTGGGTGGGCTCGCGCTTGGGGCAGGAATGTTGGTGGACAATGCAATTGTGGTAATGGAAAATATTTTCCGAAACCACGAAAACGGAATGAGCGTAAAAGAAGCGGCAATTGTCGGTACATCGCAGGTTGGGGGTGCAATAACGGCTTCAACATTAACTACTATAATTGTTTTCCTTCCGATTGTTTATTTGCACGGAGCTTCGGGCGAATTGTTTAAAGATCAGGCCTGGACAGTTGCTTTCTCATTGGTTTCGTCGTTGTTTGTTGCTATTTTTCTAATTCCGATGATGTATCACCGGATTTATAAAAATAAAAAAGCACCTGTAAAACACAAATCGGTAAAGGTTGGAGGTTACGGACGTTTTCTTGAAAAGGTCTTAAAAATAAAATGGGTAGTTATTTTTCTCGGAGTTATTTTGGTTGCCGGTTCATTTTTATTGGTTCCTTATATCGGAACTGAATTTATGCCGAAAACCGAAACCAGGGAATTTACAATTGAAATGAAATTGCAGGAAGGTACTGAACTGGAGCGTACCGAAGCAACTGTTAAAAATATTGAAACAATTTTATCTGATTATTTAGGTGAAAATCTGGATATAATTTATTCGCAAGCCGGTCCGTCTTCAGGAATTGAAGGTGACGCAAGTTCAGTTTTTGAGGGTGAAAATACAGCCGAAATAAAAGTTATTTTGAAAGAAGAAACAACTATTTCGTCGGCTACTGTTATTGCTTCCATCGATAAATTGATGGCAGATATTCCGAGCCTCGAAGTAAGTTTTTCACAGGAAGAGAGTGCATTAAATTCAATCCTAGGAACCGATGAAGCTCCGGTAGTTGTTGAAGTTCGTGGCGAAGATTTGGATGAAATTGAATCGATAGTAAACCAGGTTAAAGACAAAATGCTTGGAATTGGTGGCTTGTTTAATATACAAACATCAATTGAAGACGGCGCTCCCGAAGTTGAAGTTACAGTGGATCGCGTGCGGGCCGGAATGTACAACGTTGACATAAATACAGTGATTACTCAAATTCAGGATCAACTGGAGGGTAAAAACGCAGGCCAGCTTGAAAAAGATGGTGAGATGCGCGATATTACTATAAAAGTTCCCGAAAAAGGATTAAACGAAATTAGCGATTTGATAATAACATCGGGAACCCAGGTATTTCGATTAAGCGAAATCGCGGACATTTCATACGGTGTTTCGCCAAAAGAGATTTTTAGGAGAAACCAAAATCGCATTGGTAAAGTTACTGCTCAAATGGAAAAAGGTGTTGCACTCGACAAGGTAGCCAACACAATTCGCAACGAAACAGCTAACATCGACATGCAGCCCGACTATCGGATTTTAGTTACCGGCGAAGAAGAAAAAAGGCAGGAATCAATGACTAATCTTGGATTTGCATTGTTGCTTTCAATCGTTTTGGTTTATATGGTTTTGGCCTCTCAATTCGAATCTCTGATTCACCCATTCACCATATTATTAACTATTCCATTGGCCGTGGTCGGTAGTATTTTAATCTTTTTCATAATGGGAATAACGTTAAATATAATGGCAATTATTGGCATAATTATGTTGGTTGGAATTGCGGTTAACGATTCCATTATTTTGGTTGACCGGATAAACCAATTAATTCGTGATGGGGTTGACAGGACTCAGGCAATTTTACAGGCCGGGCAACAACGTATCCGCCCAATAATAATGACCAGTTTAACCACAATTTTAGCATTACTTCCATTAACTATTGGTTTTGGTGAAAGTGCTTCACTACGTTCCCCAATGGCACTTGCGGTAATTGGTGGTCTGGTAACTTCAACACTTTTAACATTAGTTGTAATTCCTTGTGCTTACGATATTTTCGACCGGGTGAGAGGAATACTTGTTGGAAATAGAAAAGAGATAGAATACAAATAACACAGATCGAAAATAAAGCATAAATATCATTAAATCTGTGTCATAAGTGTTCCAAAATAAAAGAGTAAAATGAAACAAACTTTAGAATATTGTTACACACTAAAACATAATTATTGGTTGGTTTCATTTGTTACCGTTTAAAGCAAACAATTATAAGTACATGAAATTCATCATAAATAGAAAAATACTCATCAGCATGGTGTTTCTCGGGCTGACCTTATTAGGGTACATCTCGTATAAACGGTTGCCGGTAGAATTAATGCCAAATGCTGAACTTCCAATGTTGTTTGTCCAGATTAATTCGCGCATCGAAGTAGATCCGAATTATATGGAGAACCAGGCAGTAATTCCTATAGAAGGTGCAATAAGTACTCTGGAAGGAATTGAAAGTTTAGAGTCGTTTTTAAATAACCGGAATGCTTCTATTCAGGTTAATTTTAAGCAGAACGTAAATTTCAAATACACTTTTTTAAAGCTTCAGGAAAAAATAGATCAGGTTACCGACAATCTCGATGAAAATTTTACTGTTACTGTAAATAAAGTCGATATCCAGCAGCTTACAAACCAGTTTATGGAGTTGCAAATCCGTGGAAGTGGCGGGACCGACAGGCTTAGAAATATTGTCGATCAGGAAATCACTGCCGAAATGGAAAATATCGACGGGGTGGCTTCGGTAACTGTTTTCGGTGGAAAAGAGCGTTCAATAGAAGTTACTTACGACGGTGCAGCTTGTGAAGCCTACGATATCACTCCATCACAAATACGGAATGCAATAAATCAAAATTCAAGAAACCGCACTTTTACCGGTTATCTGCACGATTCGCAAAAGCAATATTTTGTACATGTTACAGCCGAGTATGACCAGGTTTCAGACATTGAGAATATTATTGTAGCCGAAGGCCCGGTTTATTTAAAAGATGTGGCCGATGTTTATTTTGGGGTAAAAGAGGAAGAAACTATTAGCCGGATAAATGGATTGGATGCAATTTCTATGCTTCTGGTCAGCGATTCGCAGGCCAATTTGATTGATCTTTCGCATAAAGTTGAAGACAGGATTTTGGAGCTAAACAAAAAACTGGCTCCAAAAGAAATTGAAATTGTTGTGCAGACTAACCTGGCGGAGACCATGGAAAAAAACATCGATCAGATTATTAATCTGGCTTTGGTGGGCGGTTTGTTGGCTATTTTCGTTTTGTGGATGTTCCTGAAAAACTTGAAGATTGTATCGTTTATTGCGCTTGCAATTCCAATTTCAGTTTTTACCGCATTCAACCTTTTTTATGCTTTTAATATTTCCTTAAACAGTTTAACGCTGGTTGGATTGGTGCTTGCCATTGGGATGTTACTTGACAACAGTGTTGTTGTTCTCGAAAATATCTACCGGCTTTCGGGCAAAGGATTTAGCGCCGATCGTGCTGTGACTCAGGGGACACAAGAAGTTTGGAGATCGATTGTAGCTGCAACCTTAACCACGGTTACCGTTTTTCTGCCGTTTGTGTTTTCGTCAGATTACATGGTAAAACTTTTGGGAAACCATGTTGGGGTTTCTATTATTTCAACCTTAATGGTTTCTCTGTTTGTCGCATTGTTATTAATTCCAATGGCGGCTCATGTTTTGTTAAAAGGAAAATCGTCGCACAATATTTTTTATGAAAAGGTAACTACCAATAATCGGATTATTCAAATCTATATTTTATTGTTAAAAGCCAGTATGCGGGTTCCGGCACGCACAGTTATCGGAGCGATTGTATTGTTTTTTATCACCATTTTTATTGTGCTGGCAATTAGTGTTAATTCGCTTGAAGAAGTTGAAGAAACACAGTTCTCGGTTTATATAACAATGCCAACCGGTTCAACTCTGGAATCTACCGATTTGGTGGCTGCCGAAGTTGAAAAACGCTTGAGTGAAATAGCAGAAAAACAAGATATTATTTCGAAGGTTCAGGAAGAAGAAGCCATTTTGACCGTTATTTTACAAGAAGATTACAAGGATATTGATGATCGTACAGTGGCTGAAATCAAATCGGAAGTAGAAGATTTGGTTGAAAGGGTTTCACAGGCTGAAATAAGTTTAACTGCTCCTACTTCAAGTGCAAGTTTCCGTGGCGGAGGCGGCGGTGGAGGCGGCGGATCAGGAACAGAAAACTTCAGCAACTTTATGGGGATTGGAACCAATCAGGAACGAATTGTAATTAAAGGTGAAGATTTTGAATTAATGAAAGGTGTTGCCGACGATTTACAATATTACATTGAAGATCTTGAATCGATACGAAGTGCAAGTGTAAGTGTGGCAAGTAACCGCCCCGAAGTTCACCTGTATTTCAATCAACTTCTTTTAACAGAATACGGACTTACTTTAAGTAATATTTCTAATGAACTTTCATCTTTCTCACGTGAATTTACCTCAGGCGTTAATTTCAATCAGGGAAATGAAGAGTACGAAATTATTATAAAAGAAGATCTTACTGAAGAGGAGGAAGAGAAAGACACCGAAAAGGGGATTGAAGATTTAAGGCGTTTGCAGATTAGCGGTTCGCAAGGTGCAACTTACGATTTGCAGGATATTTCAGACTTGGTTTATGCCGATGGAATGTCGAGTATAACCCGCGTGAATCAGGAAAAACAAATTGAATTAACTTATCGTTTTGTAGATGAAGCACAACAATCGAAAGATTTGCTTGAAGCTTATCGAATGGAAATTGAGGAAATTGTGGGTGTTTATAAAGTTCCGTCTGGTGTTGCAATCGAACTGATTCAGGAAGAAGATCAATTTTCTGAATTCTATTTTCTTATTGCCGCTGCTTTCATTTTAATAATTATGATCCTGGCATCGGTTTTTGAATCGGTATCAACTCCGTTTGTATTAATGTTTTCTGTTCCTCTCGCTGCAATTGGCTCCTTTCTTGCACTTATTTTTACCGGCAACAGTTTATTTAATGCCAACACTCTAACTGGTTTTTTGATTTTGCTGGGTGTGGTTGTAAACAATGGAATCATTTTAATCGATTTTACCAATATTCTCAGAAAAAGAGGTTATAGAAAATCCAGGGCTTTAATGACTGCCGGACTTTCGCGTGTTCGTCCAATTTTAATTACAGCTATCACAACGATTGTCGCCATGTTCCCACTTGCAATGGGCCAGGCTGAATATGTTGGTGCAATCGGGGCTCCTTTTGCAATTACAGTAATTGGTGGTTTGGCACTGAGTACAATTTTAACATTGATTTTTATTCCAACATTGTATGCCGGGCTGGAAAGTGCACTCGATTGGATGAAGTCGTTGCATTGGATGCTAAAAACAGGGCAAATGATTGTCTTCATTGTTGGGGCATTTTATATTTATTACGAAGTAGATACATTTATTTGGCAAATGCTCGATTTTATGATACTGGTAATTTTAGTGCCAGGTGTAACGGCATTTGTGATGACCAGTTTGAGGCAGGCAAGTTCAAAAGTAATCGACGAAAATGAAGCCATTAGAATTGATGTCCGTAAACTGGTAAAAATTTACGATCGCGATAATCGTTTTGTCCGCGAGTGGAAATCAGGATTAAAAATCAGGGAGCGTGCCGGTTTATTGAAAGATTTTAAACATGCCCGCGATTTTTACGATTTGATTTGGCAACTTCCACTTTTTGGGTTCCTGGTCTATTTCACATTCTTTTATATCGAAAGTAATTTTTGGATGTGGACACTTTCTCATTTCGTATTTTTCTTCATTTTCCTTTTGAGGGTTCCTCTAAATCAGGTACTAATAAATAAAAACGAAGCAACATCAAAGCCAATTTACCTCAAAATAAATAACATTGTTAAGAACCTGATTTACTGGCTTGTTCCATTAATCTTTCTTTTCGTTTTTTACAAGAATTGGGATAATTTGGGAATGGTAATTTTTGTGGGAATTATTTGGTATGTTTTATTGATTATTTATAGTTCGGCAGAATACATTCACAACAAAAATGTAAATATTGCCCGCATCGCCGGAAGGTTCGCAACTTTGCGCCGTGGTTATTTTACAATGGTCCGTCAGATTCCGGTTATTGGAAAACGCAACAAACCATTTAGGGCACTGAATGGGGTTTCTCTTAAAATCAGAACAGGAATGTTTGGATTACTTGGGCCAAATGGTGCAGGAAAATCAACAATGATGCGGATTATTTGTGGTATCCTGGAACAGAGTTACGGAAAAATCTGGATAAACGGTCTCGATACACAAAAGCATCGCGAAGAACTTCAGGGTTTAATTGGTTATCTTCCACAGGCATTTGGAACCTACGAAAATATGTCGGCATGGGAATTTTTAGAGTACCAGGCAATTCTGAAGGGAATTAAAGATTCGAAGGTTAGAAGCGAGCGCTTGGAATATGTTTTGAAAAACGTGCACATGTTTGATCGTCGCGACGATAAAATTGGTTCTTTTTCAGGTGGAATGAAACAGCGAATCGGGATTGCACAAATCCTGATAAACCTTCCCCGTATTTTGGTGGTTGACGAACCAACCGCCGGGCTGGATCCACGTGAAAGGATTAGATTCAGAAATTTATTGGTTGAATTAAGCCGCGAGCGGATTGTAATATTCTCAACACATATTATTGAAGATATTTCAAGCTCGTGTAATCAGGTAGCAGTTATAAACAAGGGCGACCTGAAATATTTCGGAACACCTGAAGAAATGGCAACAATGGGCGAAAAATTTGTTTGGCAATTTTCTATTCCCGCAAATAAATTCGACGATTTTGCTAACAAACAATTGATTGTCCACCACATGCGCGACGGCGAAAATATTAAGCTGCGTTGCCTGGCCAAAGAAAAACCAGCCGAAGATGCGGTAAATGTGGCGCCCCATCTCGAAGATTCGTATTTATGTCTGCTTAAAGATTTTGTTTAAAAAAGAGTAAATGAGTAACAATTTTGATATTAAAAACCGGTTTACCATTTTTCGTAAAATGGTAGGGTACAATCTGAAAATAATATTTGCCAATAAATTTATTTGGTTTTTGTTGGCGGCCTTTGCATTCTTTGTGTTTTTTGCTGTTCAAACAATTTTAAATGGCGGTAATATTAGTGAAGGAACTTTATACAATTTATTAATTTTCCCAGGTATTTTGCTGATTTTTTATCCCTCAGTTTTTGGCATTCAAAACGACGATGATTCGAGGATGTTGGAAATATTATTCGGAATACCCAATTATCGGTACAAAGTATGGCTGGTTCGTTTAATTATGATTTACGTTCTTATTTTTATCATAATTATTGTATTTGCAGCGGTAGCGTCCGTGCTTTTATATAAGATAAATATTCTGGAAATGTCGTACCAATTAATGTATCCGATTGTTTTTTTAGGGTCGATGGCATTTATGTTTTCTACCCTCATTAAAAACGGGAACGGAACTGCTGTGGTTATGATATTAATTGGAGTTGCCCTTTTAATACTAAAGGAAGATGTATTTGAAAGGACACAATGGGATATATTTTTGAATCCTTTTCAAATTCCGAATAATTTGAATGAGGTAATTTGGCTGGGATTGATTTCAAAAAACAGGATTTTCCTTGGGATAGGAATCCTTGTATTTATTTTATACGGACTGTTTAATTTGCAAAAACGGGAAAAATTTATTTAACTTTTCGCTGAATAAAAAAATAAATCCTTCCATAAAATGGAGGGATTTATTGCTTTTGTGAATTGCAAAAAAGTTGTAAGAAATATTAATTTCACATTTCAAAACTAAACCAATTGAAAAAGAAGGTCTTATTTTATTTGTTACTGTCCTTTCTGATTTTCTTAGCAGGAAAAGCATTTTCGCAGGAAAAATTAAAAATTCAGCGTTTAACAAATGCAATTCAGTTTGATGGAATACCGGATGAAGCTGCCTGGCAAATAATAGATACACTTTCAATGACTATGCACACCCCGGTTTTTCAGGGTGAAGCAAAACAAAGATCAATTATTCGTATTACTTACGATGACCAATTTTTATGGATTGGTGCAAAATTGTTGGTAAACGATCCTTCACATATTAAAGCATCTTCAAAAAAGCGTGATGAGCTAAGTGCAAACAGCGATTTTTTCGGCGTAATTTTAGATACTTATAACGACAACGAAAATGCGATGTCATTTTTTACCACTCCAACAGGTTTGCGTTTAGACGCCTTAGTTTCCGACGATGCCTCAAGCCGGATGCCCTTAAATCCTGACTGGAATACTTTTTGGGATGTTAAAACTTCGCGTGATCAAAATGGGTGGTATTGCGAAATGCGAATCCCATTTTCGAGTCTGCGTTTTCAAACTGTAAACGGCATTTCAGAAATGGGCCTTATTTCGTGGCGTTGGTCGGCTCACGATACCGAAAATGTTACCTTTCCTTCCATCGATCCAAAATACGGGATGTGGGCAACCTGGAAACCATCGGTGGCTAAAAAAGTGTTATTCGAGAATATTAAACCAAGCAAACCAGTGTATTTTTCTCCCTATGTTTTGGGTGGATTCTCAAACGATAATTCTTTAAACACCGAAGAAACTGCTTACATCACCGAAGAGAAATTTACCAAAGAAATAGGGGGCGATTTAAAATACAGTATAAGTAGCAACCTTACACTCGATTTAACTGTAAATACCGATTTTGCACAGGTTGAAGCCGACGATCAACAAGTAAACCTAACAAGGTTTTCACTTTTTTTTCCCGAGAAAAGAATGTTTTTTCAGGAAAGGGCAAGTATTTTCAATTTTAATTTTGGAGGCCCAAACAATTTGTTTTATAGCCGCCGGATTGGTTTAGATGAAGATGGCAACCCGGTAAGGATTTTGGCAGGGACACGCCTTTACGGGCGAGTTGGTAAATGGGAAATGGGTTTGCTAAATATGCAAACGGCAAAAAACGATGCTGTACCTTCAGAAAACTTTGGTGTTTTGCGAATGCGCCGACAAGTAATTAATCAAAACTCTTATTTGGGAGGCATGTTAACTACCCGAATTGGAACTGATGGGAATTATAATACTGCCTATGGATTTGATGGAATAATCAGAATGTTTGGAGACGATTATCTTGAGTTTAAATGGGCGCAATCGTTCGAAAATAATGTAGAGAGCCAAATTGTTTCGCTTTCCCCGGCACGGATACGGTTAGGTTGGGAACGGCGTTCTCAAAAAGGTTTGGGCTACGATTTTTCTTTCTCTCATTCAGGAGAGGATTTTAATCCAGGGGTGGGTTTCGAAAGTAGGGTTAATTATCGCTCAATACGTGCCCAGATACAATGGGGCTGGCTTCCCGGTGAAAAATCAAAGTTTATCAGTTATAACGCAAACATGCATCTTTATCATTACTTCGATGCGATTACCGGACTAACAGAATCCAGTTCTTTCGGGCCTGGCTGGCAATTTCAAACGAAACATTTCCTTATGGGAACAATCCAATTAAAAAGGATGGTTGAAAATATCGAGGAAGAATTTTCATTTTCTGATGATGCCGATGTTCCAATTGGGAATTATGAATTTTATGGTTTTGAGGGGATGCTGGTAACACCAATGACTAAAAAAGTTTATGCTGAAATGATGCTTGAGGGAGGGCAGTTTTTCGATGGGAATCGTTTTTCTTATACTGTTACTCCGTTTTTAAATTTGTCATCGAGTTTTCTTGTCTCCGGAACATATCAGTTTGATGCAGTAAATTTTAGCGAAAGAAACCAGGATTTTATTAATCACATTGCACGTATAAAATTTGAATATATGCACAGTACTAAATTGTCAGCCAGTTCTTATGTGCAATACAATACTTTAAATGCTGGTTTTGTAGGGAATTTTAGATTACGGTATAACCCGCGCGAAGGAAATGATTTTTACATTGTGTTTAACGAAATTAGAAATCTTAATCCCGACCTTGAAATCCCTTTGCTTCCAAAATTGGCCAACCGAACATTGTTGTTAAAATATACTCACACTTTTAGTCTTTAGGCTTTTATACCAATTGTTCTTCAAAATGCTGCATAGCAAATTTTGAAGTTGCAATAGCCCGAATCTATTTCGGGAGTTAATGCCGATAATACAACAAAGAAGCAGACTGAACAAAGTGAAGGTTTTCGACATTTTGTTGACAAATCGGTATTATTTCTAATATTCGTGGTTTTTTTGGCAAAAAATTACAAACCTTTCTGGCAATTGACTGATGAATCACAAAAATTACTAAATGGCTTATTTCAAAATTAAAATGGTATTATTACAAAAAGCAAACGGGTTAAATTTTGTTAAATCATTTTTATTCTGAAACAATAGATTAATCGATGCGTAACTTCTAATTGACTTTGTATGAATAATATTAAAAGTGGACTAATGGGATTGATTGGTTAATGGTTGATACAAAGTTAGTTAAGGGAATTAGTTGTTTGTCTTGCAAAAATGAAGCGGTGGCTGGTTACCACCGCTTTGTTTTTATATTTATCATCGGGTTACTTTAAAAAACTTCGATTCAAAAGGTTCTATTTCAACGGTTCCATTTTCAATAATTTCACCCAAAACATTTACTTCTTTTACGATTAAATTATTACCAGTAATTCCATTTCCCAATTCAATTTTTGCATTTTCACCAGCAATTTCGCGAACATGAAAAATTGAAAAACTGCCGTCTTCCGATGGGAAAGAACTTATCAGTAAAATATTTTCGGGCCAGCCAGTTATAAACGATGCACTCCAGTTTTTATCTCCCTTTCCACCTCCGGGCGAAACCCGGGTTAAAAACGGGACCCGGTTTCCCCAGCCAAATTTCGTAGCATTTAATTGCGAATTATTTTCAGAACTCGAAAGGGTAAAAGTCCAGTTGTGCCCACCCCGTTGTTCTGCGTTAAAATTAGTTACCCAATAATTATTCATGGGCCAGCCATAAATATGTATGGTTTCCGGTATTGCCCCAGCTTTGTAGCGTCCGGTGTTAATCCCGCCAAATTGCATCAAAGGAATCTCTTGTGAACTCAATAAAATTTGTGCATTTTCATTTTTAACGCGGGCATAATTCTGAACCGTATTCCAGTCGTTTGCCGAACCCGGAATTTGGTCAACTCCTGCCCTGATTTCGCCTCCCTGAACATCGAATGCCAACTCTCCATTTTCCAACAAAAAAGGAAATGCAATGTAAATTCCTTCCGGATCAACTACCGATTTTTTATTTATTGAATAGGCCAAATCTATTCTTTTGGAAGTATTAAAAAGCCGAATTTCAAAATTATACGTTCCATCGCGATTTGCTGCTTTTGTGTCTCCTTTAAAACGAATTGTATTCCAAACCGGGCCTTTTTCAAATCTTTCAAACCAAACTTTTTCAAGCGGCTCCCTTTTGTAATTATCCAATTTAAACGCCTCCATTTGTGCCCGGTTGTCCAGTGTTTCATAAATAAACTCACCTAATTTGTATTCTGAATTTGGGTCAACTAATTCTTTATCCAAATCCTTATCGAACAAACTTGCAATTGCACCTTTTTCTGTGTCAATTGAAATTCTATACCATTGATTTTCCAATTCAGTTTTTCCCTCAGTTTGTGTTTTATTGTTTTGAAAAGGTTTATTTTTTTCAACTTGAATTACATACTTTTTGAATCCAAATGCCGGAATATCATTCGCCCAAATTATCCAATATGTTCCGTCTGAATGATGTTCAATTGATTGAGCAATTGCTTCTTTCCCATTTTCATCTACAATTTTAAATTTTTGATATCGTGGAATAATTTGATGATCGACGTAAATTGTAAATAACCCGCTTCGTTTCCAGTTCAGCGTATTATAAACCAGCAAAGTTGGCGACGCTTCGCGTTCAACATGACTTTGCAACAAACCCATCGTTTCTTCACCAATCATTTTTGCACGCCGGCTGGCTTCCCAAGCATAAGACTCTTTTAAAGCGCGCTGTTCCATTGTATTTTTCGAAAATGGTTCGCGCACACTTCCATGATAACCAACTGTGTGTTCAGTATAAAAAAGCAAGGCATTATTTGTTATTTCAATCCTGTCGTTTATTTTTTCAGGAAGTTTTGAGCCTTGCAAAGCAGCCATTGTTAATCCGGCAGAATTTGCAATTAAATCGGTT
>Ga0233437_1000930_pt1 | contig 59145 bp, 37 predicted proteins | sample SI_122_August201_FD_182714 | JGI IMG/M metagenome (GOLD analysis project Ga0233437, IMG submission 182714) | Seawater microbial communities from Saanich Inlet, British Columbia, Canada - SI_122_August2016_200_MG | ecosystem: Environmental > Aquatic > Marine > Inlet | place: Canada: British...
TTTCTGTGATGATGAGCGGGGCGAATTGGCTTTAGAGGCTGCCAAAGTAATAAAGGCTGATCATGATAAACCATATTTTATGATTGTCTCTCTGATTAACCCGCACGATATCTGTTACATGGCTATTAGGGAGTTTGCTGTTACTGAAAGTGCGAAAGGCCTGATTGAACGTGGTGTAACTGAAATAGCTCATTTAGATAGTGCTATGCAAATGCCCGAAGGAGTTTCCCTTGAACAGTTTTTTGAATCCTATTGTCCGCCAGTCCCAGAGAACTATGAACCGCAATTTGAAGAACCGGAAGCTATAAAGAGTTTGATTGAGAAAAGGCCATTTAGACAGAACGCCCGCGATAACTTTACTGATGAGCAATGGCGGCTTCACCGCTGGGCTTACCTCAGGTTGACCGAATTTGTTGATCATAAGGTTCAGGTGATTCTGGACGCAGTAAAAGAAAGTGATCAGGAGGAAAATACTCTTATTATTTTCTCAAGCGATCATGGGGATAATGATGCCAGTCATCGCATGGAGCACAAAACCACCCTTTATGAAGAGTCAGCGAATATTCCATTTATTGCTATGTGGAAAGGGCATATACCTGCTGGAGTTGTAGATAAGAAGCATCTGATATCCAATGGTCTGGATTTGCTTCCTACTATTTGTGATATTGCTGGAATTGAAGGACGGTCTGATCCGAGAGGAAGAAGTTTGACTCCGCTTTTTAAAGGCAAATCCGATAATATTGAATGGAGGTCCACTCTTGGAGTAGAAAGTGAGATTGGAAGAATGGTAGTAGATCAGGATGGATTCAAATACATTAGATACGATAGAGTTGGTATCGAAGAGCAGTTGCTTAATTTAAATGAAGATCCATATGAAACCACACATTTCACAAACGATCCAAATTATGCTGAGAAACTTAGAGCTTTGAGAGAAGCATACGATACGGAATGGTTTAAGTAATAATTGATGCAGATTTCTCAAAAATGGCATATTTCATGCTCATATCTTCGAAAGCATCCGGGTACAACCTTAAGGACTTTTTTATGCAGTGGGGATTCAAACTTCCACAAGAAGATTTCGATGCTCTGGATGATTTGAACCTGCAAGATCCTACAATTGATCTGCTAAAGTTACGGGAATAAGATATAAGTAATACAATTTCAAAAAAACAAAAATGTACAGAAAGCCCTACTTCATACTATTTTACACTCTATTGTTTATTAATTTTTTTAATGCCAATGCACAGGTTGATGAAAAAACTCCTTCTCTTTCTCAATATTTCTCATGGATTAATAACACCAACGAGGGAAGCACAGAGGCTCAGACATTAGCCAATCTTGATTTCTTTAAATGGCTACACGACGAATATGGTATGGTACTGGATATCTACGTGGTGAGTGCAGGTGCAATAGATAAAGCCAGGTGGTATGGAAGTATGGATTCTGAGGAATTTAAAGCACAGTTTCCAAATGGATTTGATCCTATCTATAAGAAAGCAAAGGAGATGGGGACACGATTAGGAACATGGGGAGGTCCTGATGGTTTTGGTGATACACCTGAAGAGGAGCAGGCCAGAATAGATATGATTGTTAGTTTATGTCGTGATTATGAGTTCAGGTTATTGAAGCTTGATGCTGTGGTTGGACAGTTAAGAGATGAGAAGCAGGATGCTTTCATCAGGATGATGAATGAATGCAGAAAATATAGTCCTGATCTGATTTTCCTTAATCACAGATTAAACCTAAGCGAGGAGGCTAAAAAGCATGCAACCACCTTCCTGTGGGGTGGAGCTGAGACCTACATTGATGTACATATGGGGAATTGGAAGATGAATGTACCGCATCATCGTGGGGGAGCCATTTCAAGGGATGTGGTGCCCGACTTGATGCGCCTTACAGAGGATCATGGAGTTTGTATCTCCTCTTGTTTGGATTACTGGGAAGATGATCTCATCCTCCAGGCTTTTAACAGGTCTCTGATATTATCTCCACAGATTTACGGTAATCCATGGTTCTTGAGAGATGATGAGTATCCAAAGCTGGCCAGGATATTCAATATCGCCCGCCAGTATGGTTCAATAATGGTCAATGGGAAGGTGTTGCCTGAAGATAAATATGGTGAGAAAGCGGTTTCCAGGGGTGATTCCCGAACGCGGCTTATCACCCTGAGAAATCTGAGCTGGGAACAATCAGAAATAGATATTACTATCGGGGAGGAGACCGGTTTAACTGAGGACATAAAATACGAAGTTAGATTATTGCATCCTGTCGAGAGAATTTTAGGAAGCTACAAGAAGGGTGAGAGCTTAAAAGTTAATGTTGATCCGTTTCGCTCAGCACTTGTTTTGATATGTCCAGAAGATGAAGGAGGAATTGGAATCAACGGCTGTGATTATGAGATTATTCAGGATGTACCCGGCAAGCCTGTAAGAATAATGCTTAATGGACTTCCAGGGACAAGACATTCTATAAAACTTGATAAAGGTGGAAGAGATTTTTCCGCTGTTGAACTGGAAGGTCAAAAGATCAAAAGCCTGACTCAAGGAAGATCTTTAAAAATTGAATTCCCTGGTGATCCTCTAAAGGATTTGTATCACAGAAAGATAGCTGATCTTGTTTCATGTGATATCCCTGAAGATGCTGAAGCTTTGTATGAGGCTACCATATTTTCAACCGACAATAATGCGCTTGAAGTAAGAGAACTGGATCGCTCAGGTGAAACTAAAATACCACAAGTAAAAGAGGCCAGAGATGAGTTTCTAAATCAAAAGCTTTTTGCCGATCGTGGTCTATGGGACTACTATATGTTCGACGGTGATCCTGAAACAGCCTTTTATGTGAGTCGCAGGAGGCATAAAGCCGATCTTCTGAATGGTGGATCCCTCAGGTTTGATTTTGGAAAGCCAGTTGCCATGGATGAGTTGATCATTGAAGTGGGAAGTGAGCATGCGCTGCAGCCCTGGAAAACTGAAGAGGCCGCATTTCTTGAGGTTTCGGCAGATCTTCATGAATGGAAAGAGATCAGGATTTTGGCAAAGGAAACAATGAAAATCAAACTTGATCCTGAAAAACCTGTACGATATGTTCGATTCAGAGGCACACCTGATAAGATTAATGAAGTAAAGGGCTTCTTAAACGGTAAGGCTCTTGATCGAAGTGAATGGCGCGGATCACAATTGTTTAGTCCTTACAGCAGGATCAAGGCAGAAGCAGCATGGTCAGCCTCTACTATAATAAATGAAATTCCAAATGGTGCATACCTTGCAGTATGTCTGGATGGAGAACATGGTCAAGAAGGGGCCTATGCAGCAATCCGTGTTGATGGCAAGCCTGTGGGAGCTTCAGACAGAAGTCATTCTTATCCGGTTAATCCATGGGAGTACCCGGCAATAAAAGCAAATTCACATTACACTTATTATGTCCCTCTGACTGAAGAGATGGAAGGGAAGGATATTGACATTGTTGTATTGGGAATGAGAGGTGGAGTAAAGGAATTTAAGCCATATGCTTATCTGACATGCTACCCAAAACCGTATAAAAAGATGGAGCTGGTTCTTCATAATGACTAATCAATTTAGAATTGATCTCAAAAATGTAAGATTATGAATATCCAAGGATGGTTCACCCTATGAATAAATAAATTAAGACGGATGAAATCTTACATTTTAATATTTCTGACAATTTTTATATTAACAAGTGCAGATAACACAAAACCCAAAGTATTAATCATTGGTGATTCTATTTCATTGGGATATACTCCTCATGTAAAAGAGTTGCTGAAGGATGAAGCGCTTGTAGTTCATCACGAAGGGAATGCACAATATACAGGGGTCGGATTAGTAAAAATTGATGAATGGCTTGGAGAAGAAGATTGGGATGTCATTCACTTTAACTGGGGTTTATGGGATATGTATGGATGGGCGTATGAAGATACCCTTCGAACGCCTGATGTTTATGCAAAAAATCTTGAAACATTGCTTACAAGACTTGAAGAGACAGGGGCAAAACTTATTTGGGCTACCACAACACCTGTTTGTCCCGAACCCGAAATACACAACCTTGCTTTAATTGATTCAAAAACTGAAAAAGCCTTTCGAAAAGCGGCATTGAAAGTGATGAAAAAGCATAAAATTCAGGTAAATGATCTATATAGGTCCATTAAACCAAAACAAAACGAGTATGCAATTGGAGGTAACGATGTTCATTTTACTTCTGAAGGCTATCAATATTTAGCAGAACAGGTTGCAGAAGAAATTAGAAAGAAATTGAAATAAAAAATATATCCATGCGTCAAGTAAAAATACTATTAACAGTATTGGTATCAGCATTTCTGCTAATTCAATGTACTGTACCGGAAAATGAAATGTCTCAAGACTTTAACAACCCATCTGGACAATACCGCGCTGGAGCTTTCTGGTGCTGGCTTAATGGAAATATGACCAGGGAAGGAATTTCGCGAGATCTCAGAGAGATGAGTGAAAAGGGAATGGGCAGAGCAGAGATTTGGGATGTTGCTGCTATAAACAATCCGGATAACTACATTCCTGCTGGTCCGTCATTTTTAAGTGATAGCTCCGTTGCAATGATCAAATATGCTTTTGATGAGGGAAGAAAATATGGGATAAAGCTTGGAATGGTTGGATCAAGTGGATGGAATGCAGGAGGAACCTGGGTTGAACCTGAATGGGCATCTAAGCAATTGTTTTATTCAGAACTGATTGTTAATGGACCAGTTAAAAAGATTGTTGAATTGCCATTCCCTGAGGTGCCTTCCCGATGCCCAAAAGATGACAATGGAATGCCATTGTATTATAAAGAGGTTGCCGTTCTGGCTTTACCATTTAGCGATGAGAAGAAACTTGATAACACTCAGAATATTGTTGATTTGACAGACAAGGTTTCTCAAGGAAAAATTGATATCGACTTGCCAGATGGACAATGGATCATAATGCGGTTCATTTGCTCCAATAACGGTCAGATGCTTATTGTCCCTTCTCCTAAATCAAATGGTCTTTTTATCGATTTTTTAGATCCGGAGTCAACAAAAAAACATCTGTCACAATTCATGAATCGACTGGGAATCAATCGTGGAGAAAAAAGAGACGGCGGTTTGACTTATCTTGAATTTGACAGCATGGAACTTGCCGAAGGAATCGCCTGGACTGATTCTATGCCCTCGATTTTTAAAACAATGAGAGGATATGATATTACTAATTATCTTCCAGTATTGGCAGGATGGACCATAAGTGATGAGACAGAGAGGTTTTTATATGATTGGAAAAAAACCGTAAGTGATCAGCTCATTTTCAGCCATTATACCACTGGAAGGAAATTTTTAGAAGAATATGGAATTGATCTTGTGGCAGAAGCCGGCGGACCAGGCCCACCAACCTGGAATACTTGTCCAGTTGATGCATTAAAGGCACTGGGTAATGTAAGTATCCCTCGCGGTGAATTCTGGGTGCGCCACAGAGACATTTTCCTTGTGAAAGAGGTTGCCAGTGCAGCTCATATTTACGGTAGAAATGTAATTGATGCCGAATCATTCACTACTTGGAGGAGGTGGAAGGACAGTCCAAATGATCTTAAAAAGATTGTCGACCGAGCATTCTGTGAAGGATTGAATTGTGTCACCTTCCATACTTTCGCAAGTACTGGCCCTGAAGATGGATTGCCGGGAAGAACTTATCATGCCGGTTCAGATATTAATCATGCAAATACCTGGTGGAATAAATCCGGGCCTTTCATGGATTATCTGGCCAGGTGCTCTTATATGCTTCAGCAAGGTTTGTTTGTTGCTGACGCAGCCTATTATTATGGAGATCAGGCTCCTAATTTCTGGCCTACATATCATGTTGTTCCGGAAAAAATAATACCTGAAGATCTAGGGGAAGGATACGATTATGATGTAGTTAACTCAGATGTGATATTGAATAGGATGTCGGTTAAGGATGGTAAGATAGTAATGCCTGATGGCTTGAGCTATGCTGTGTTAGTCTTACCAAATCAGGATCACATGCCCCTTGAAGTGCTTCTTAAATTAGAGGAAATGGTAAAAGAGGGTGCAACTATTATTGGTCAGAAGCCAACCGAAGTTCCATACCTTAATAATTATTCTGCCGATAATATTAAGCTCGCAGAATTGGCTAATAAGATGTGGGAAGGCAATGGAGATTCAGGCAAAATAATTTCTGAGCTTACCCCAAGAGAGGTATTATCCTCTAAAGGGATCCAAGCGGATTTCAGCCTTGAACAACCTTCTGTTCTGGATTACATCCACAGGAAAAATTCTGAATCTGATATTTACTTTGTCAGGAATAAATCTGACAAGGATTATTCTGGAGAATGTTCATTCAGGGTGAATGATATGTATCCTGAATTATGGGATCCATCAACAGGAAAACAGCTCAGAGTGGAGGGATTTATAAAGGAGGATGGTAGGATAAACCTGAATCTGGATCTTGAAGCCGGTGCCTCAATATTTGTTGTTTTCAACGAAAAGAGAAGTTCCAATCCAGTGAATTCAAAAAAATCATCAGGCGAAGGAAAAATATCGGCAATCGAAGGCAGCTGGAGGATTACTTTCCCTGATGGCTGGGGAGCTCCGGCAGAGGCAATCTTCGATAAACTTATTTCATGGACCGATTCTGATATTGATGGAATCAAATACTTCTCAGGAACAGCAAACTATCATAAAACAATCTCAATAGAAGAGGAGGATTTCAAAAACAATGCGAAGATTGAGTTAAGCCTGGGAGAAGTTGGTGATGTGGCTGAAGTATTCCTTAATGGTAAATCGGCGGGAATACTTTGGAAGGAACCCTTTAAAATTGACATAACTGAATTGGTGCAAACCGGTGAGAACGAGCTTACAATTGAGATTGTGAATCAATGGGTTAACAGACTCACCGGAGATATGCTTTTAGATCCCGAAGATCGATTTTGTCGTACCAATCAGCCATACATTACCAGTGATGATATGGGGAATGATAACTGGGTAGGAAACAGTGATGAGACATTTAGATTGAAAAGGTCTGGTTTACTGGGTCCTGTACAAATCTATACAAAGAATGAATAAATGCATCTGACATAGTAACATAGTATAGTAACATAATATAGTACCATGAAAAAGATAGTTCTGGTTTTGATATTGCTGGTTTCATTGCAAAACTTAATAATCAAGGCTCAAACCAATGATAAGGAGGATGCAGTACCTAAGCTGAGCAATCCAATATCGGAGTCCTGGCTAAAAGAAACTCTCTCTGGGTCCTTACCTCGAATGGTTTTTAATAAAGATATTGTTGAAGATCTCAAGATCAAATTAGAAACAGATCCAGTGATTAAAAATATGTATGAAGCGATAAAGCTGAATGCCTATCAAATATTGGATCAGCCCCTCCTGGAAAGAGTTCAAACTGGTAAAAGAATATTAGATGTATCCCGAACCATGCTTTTAAGGATTAATCTGCTTGGAGTCGTTTATTTGCTTGAGGAGGATCAAGTAATACTGGAAAGAATCGACCAGGAAGTACGAGCAGTATGCAGCTTCACTGACTGGAATCCTTCTCATTATCTGGATGTTGCGGAAATGTCTATGGCTGTGGCATTTGCGCTGGACTGGACCCTCGACCAACTCCCGAAAAAAACAATTAAACTTGCGAAAGAAACCTTAATCAACAAAGGGATATACCCTTCATGGCCTGAATATGGTGGCAAGAACCAATGGTGGGTTAAAGGCCATAACAATTGGAACCAGGTATGTCATGGCGGAATGATTGCCGCTTCTATTGCAATAGCAGACGAGGAACCTGGCCTGGCAGTACAAACTATAAATAGAGCCTTAGATGGCCTTCCTGTTGCCCTGTCGCAATACATGCCGGATGGGGTTTATCCTGAAGGACCCGGGTACTGGAATTATGGGACAAGTTTTTCGGTGGCCACAGCCGCCATGCTGGAGACTGCTTTTGGTTCTGATTTTGGCATCAAGACTTACCCTGGATTTACCAATAGTGCGATGTTTAAAGTTATGTGCACTTCACCCTCAGGATTATATTATAACTTTTCTGATTGTGGAGATAAAAGAGGTCGTAGTGGTGATAATATACTGGCTTGGTTCGCTGCTAAAACGGGAAATAGAATCTACTTTGAGAAAGAACGGTTCCTGATTCCTCCTGATAAGATTACCCTGGATAGATTCAGTGGTGCATCACTTGCCTGGATGTCACAATATGAGGAAAAATCCAACAAGAATTTACCCAATGTTTGGGTTGGGAATGGGACAAATCCTATCGCAGTTTTTAAGAATGATGAGGGTGACAGAGACTACTATTTTGCCGGAAAAGGGGGAGCTGGTTCTTTGAGTCATGGCAATATGGATGCCGGTTCTTTTGTTTTTGAACTTGATGGTGTTCGCTGGGTTATTGATCCCGGAGTACAGCCCTATCATGAATTAGAGAAAACAGGATTTGATCTTTGGGGACAATGCCAGGATTGTGAAAGATGGAAATTGTTAAGCAAAAATAATTTCGGCCACAGCACTATCACTGTGAATGAAAACTTACATAAAGTCGATGGCTTGGCCACTATTATCGATTCAAAGAAAGGTGATAAACCTGAAGTTACGTTTAATCTTACTCCCACTTTTAATGGACAAGTGAAAGACGCTACTCGGAAATTCATTAAGGATGGAGAAGGCTCTTTACGAATTGAGGATAATATCAAAATAAATGAGGAAACAGAAACAATTACATGGCAGCTAATTACAAGAGCCGATGTAGAAGTTAGAGGCTCAGGAGCCATATTAAAACAAAATGGGAAAGTGTTGCATTTGAATAATCTGTCACACCCCCAGAAAAAGCTGAATGTCGTATCCCTTGATCCCCCTCCATTCAAACTTGATAAACAGATTAAGAATTTAAAACGGATAGAGCTAAGAATTCCTGTTACTGCTAATAATGATGAAGGAGGAGATATTAAAATTATGTTCAGCTTAACAGGTGACTAGACAGATATTGCTCAAGTAAAAAAGAAGAGAAGTAGCTCCAGATGGGACAAGATCCTCGGTATGGAGAAATAATCAGGACTATAATAAGTCAATAAATTAGTAAATTGAGAGATTATGAAAAACCTTGTTCTTATCCTTCTAGCAATCCTTTTTTTTACACATTGCAATACACATGAGAAACCAAATGTGATCATTATTTATACAGATGATCAGGGCACACTGGATGCAAATTGTTATGGTTCAGAAGATCTATACACACCTAATCTTGATCAACTTGCCATAAGTGGAATTCTTTTCACTCAGGCATATGCTCAAACAGTTTGTTGCCCAAGTCGTGCAGCATTATTGACCGGGCGCCATCCACAAAGGGCTGGTATAAATGAATGGACTCAGAACGATGCTCATGCGGAAAAGAAAGGGGTGAACATGCCCCTAAGTGAGATCACTATCGCCGAGGTATTGAAAGAAAATGCTTATAAGACCGGACTATTTGGTAAGTGGCATCTGGGAGCCGCCATGGAAAACGGTCCGATTGAGCAAGGATTTGATGAGTTCTATGGTTTTAGGGGAGGCTTTATTGATAATTACACCCACTTTTTTCTTCACGGGATGGGATTTCATGATCTTTGGGAGAATAATGAAGAAATATTCGATCGTGGCTCCTACTTCCCAACTCTAATGACTGAAAAGACTATTCAATTCATTGAGGAAAATAAGGATGAACCATTCTTTGCCTATGTAGCATTTAATCTGCCCCATTATCCGGAGCAAGCTGAAGGCCCCTTTTTATCAATGTATGCTGATTTAGATGAGCCTCGAAAATCATATGCCAGAGTGGTCTCAGCGGTTGACGACAAGATCGGACAAATTATAAATAAGCTAAAAGAATTGGATATTTATGAAAATACTGCTGTGTTCTATATGAGTGACAACGGTCATTCCACAGAGGAAACTATGATCAGGTTCGACAATCATAATAGTGGCATTCCAAAGGGGACCAACTATTGCGCAAATGGAGGAGGTGGCTTTACCGGCAAATGGCGAGGAGCAAAAGGCGGTTTCCTGGAGGGAGGAATTCGAGTTCCTGTAATAATTACTTATCCAGATAAATTCAAAGGGAATCAAACCCGAGACCAGATAGTTTCGGGAATGGATATTTTCCCAACAATTTGTGAAATAACTGGTACGAAGCTTCCTGATTGCGTAATTGATGGGCATAGCCTATTGCCTATTATTGAGTCAGATGAAGCTGTTTCCAAGCATGAGATTCTATATTTCCAATGGAGGGATCAATGGTCGGTCAGAGAAGGAAGATGGAAATTGATTGTGAAGGGACGTGATACAAGCGGAAAATTCTCCAATCATCTTGAAAAGGATGAAAAGATGGAAACTCCCTACCTGGCTGATTTAGAGACAGCAAATCCGGAGGAAGAAAATTTTGCTGATGACTATCCTGAAATAGTTGAAAGGCTATCAAAACTATACGAAAAGTGGAAGACCGAAGTATTCAATGAACATTAAAGACAAATTGCATTCCAAAAACTAATCCAATGGAAAGAAGAAAATTTATAAGAAGCTCAACAATTCTAACAAGCGCAAGCCTGGCGGGATTAACACTCTATTCATGCAATCAAAACGATAAGTCGATAAAGTCAATGAGAGTGCCTGGTCCAAATGATACGATAAATTTGGGTATTATAGGTTTAGGCATGCGAGCCCGACAACTTATTGCTGAGTTTAACAGAATACAGGGAGTTAAAATACTGGCTGTTTGCGATATTGATGATCAAAGAATTGAGAGAGCAGCTTTAATGATTAATGATCATTATGGCCCCAAGGAAAAACCGGTTGAAACCTATAAGGATTTCAGAGAATTGATAGAGCGCGATGACATCGATGGTATTATTGTGGCAACTCCTGACCATTGGCATGCTATCATGACCGTTATGGCTATTAAAAGTGGAAAAGATGTGTATTGTGAGAAACCCATCACCCATACCATAGATGAAGGTCGAGCAATAATTGATGCAGCCACAAAATATGGACGTATAGTGCAGGTGGGAAGCCAACAGCGTTCTCATAATGCATTCAGAGATGCCGTAAACTACGTCCGTAACGGATATATTGGTGAGCTTAAGGTGATTAAGGAGCAAAGTAGCCCAAATTATCCGATCCACTTCGACAAGAAAACGGTACAGCCTCCCAAATATATGGATTGGGATATGTGGATGGGGCCGTCGGAATATTTTGATTATAACGAAATACTGTGCCCCGATGTCTCGGTGCATGCTTTTCCGGCATGGAGGGCATATAAAGAGTGGGGTGGTGGTGGAATTGCTGACCTTGGAGCACATATGTTCGATATTGCCCAATGGGGTTTAGATATGGATGGTTCTGGTCCGGTTGAGGTTATGCCGACCGGAATTGATGGAAATGAATCGCTCACATTTTCTTATGCAAATGGTGTGCTTATGAAGAAGGAAAATTTTAGCATGGGGGGCATGTCCATTATGTTTGAAGGAACAGAAGGGTGGGTTGCTGCCGGAAGATGGTGGATGAAAACATGTGATGAGCTAATAGATGTGAAGCTGGAAGAGAAGAATGGTTTTGTTTACAATTCAACGAACCATTATAAAGATTGGATAGATTGTATGAGGACCAGAAAACAACCGATTTGCAACCCTGAAGTAGGGCATCGTTCGGCTACCCTGTGTAATATGGCAATTATAGCAGAGAAACTGGGTAAACCGCTCAAGTGGGATCCTGTAAAAGAGAAGTTCAATAATCGTGATGCAAATAAGCTAAAGAGTTATCGATATCGAGGAGATTGGTCAGTTTAAATAATTAATAAGATGAACCGAGCATGACAAAAGGAATTTTTTTTCAACACACACGCGGATGATTGTTTTTGTTATGCGAGCTCCATCCGACAAATAAGAATAAATATAAGCGGATGAAACACTTATTGATATTATTTACTATTCTTTTTAGCTATCAGTCATATAGCCAGACAAATGATTCGCAAATTGCTGATCCGGCAAGCTATTTGAACGAACTAAAATCAGAGTTGCAAGTACAGTGGCCAAAGAACAGAACCATCAATATTGTCTTCCATGGGCATAGTGTACCTGCCGGATTCTTTAAGACTCCTATTGTTAACAGCCTGTCAGCCTATCCCTATTTGTTTTTGAAAGAATTGAAATCGATATATCCTTATGCCGTTGTAAATACTATTGTTACTGCTATTGGAGGAGAGAACTCAATAAGTGGGGCAAAAAGATTTGAGAACGATGTTTTAGTTCATAAACCAGATGTGCTGTTTATTGATTACGGATTAAACGACAGAGGTGCCGGATTGGAAAAGGCCTATGCTGCCTGGGACGAGATGATTAAAAAGGCAAAGGATCAAAATATTAAAGTAATTCTCCTTACTCCATCGCCTGATCAAAGAGTTGATTACATGGATCCTGATAATGAATTGAAAAGGCATAGCGATCAGATAATCAGACTGGCTGAGGAGAATCAAACTGGACTTGTTGACAGTTACAAAGCTTTTGAATTTTCCTATTCAGATAGAGAAGTACTTGTCAAGTATATGTCGCAGGTTAATCATCCCAATGAAAAGGGACATGAAATGATTACTAATGAAATAATAAAGTGGTTCAGATGAAATATTTGTATTTTTTATTAGCGTTTCTCCTTGTTCAATGTAGTTCTAACAATTCATTCAAAGAGGCTTTTATAAACCCTCCTGAAACTTCACACCCTGGGGTCTACTGGTACTTCATGGACGGCAATTTGTCGCGTGAGGAGATGACCAATGACCTGGAATCGATGAAGGAGGTGGGCATTAGTAACCTGATATTTCTGGAGGTGGGAATTGGAGTTCCTCGAGGACCGATTGATTTTATGAGCGAAGAGTGGCAGGATTTATTTGTTCATGCGGTCAGGGAAGCTGAAAGACTGGGTATTAAAATTCTTATGGGTGCCGGTCCGGGATGGTGTGGTAGTGGAGGTCCCTGGGTAAAACCTGAAGAGTCGATGAAGCATTTGGTTTTCAGTGAAACTGAAATCTCTGGCAATACAAAAGTTGATATTGCGCTTCCGCTTCCTGAGCAGCGAAGTACACCCTGGCATACAACAAAGGACCCTTACTATGAAGATGTGGCAGTTTATGCCATTCCAAATTCAGCTAAACCTACTATTGAAGATGTCAATGAAAAGGCACTCTATGAAAGATATCCTTATTCTTCATATCCAAATGTTAAAACTCACTTACCTGCACCGTTTGAATTTGACAATATTGAGGAAGGGAATATCCTTAATCAGAAGGATATTCTGGATATTTCTCAGTACCTGCATGATGACGGACAATTACTTTGGGATGCTCCTGAAGGCGATTGGACAATAGTGAGAATGGGTATCCGGGTAACAGGTGCAGGTACGCGTCCTGCTCCGGAACCTGCCTTGGGCCTTGAAAGCAATAAGCTTGATACGACTGCTTTTGCAAATCATCTTAAAAATTTCACTGATATTCTGTTGGAGAAGACTTCACCTCGCAAAGAGGGTGTTGGATGGACAGGTTTTCACATGGATAGTTGGGAGAGTGGTTCACAGAACTGGACAGATGGCATTGTTGAAGAGTTCAAGCAAATAAGAGGATATGATCCTGAGCCTTATTTCCTTGCTTATACTGGTCGCGCTATCGAAAGTGTTGAAATCACAGAAAGATTCTTGTGGGATCTGCGCAAAACCTGCCAGGAGTTACTTTTGGAAAATCATGCTGAGTTTGCGAAAGCTTATGCACATAAAAACGGATTGGAGCTAACTATTGAGCCTTATGATATGAATCCGGCAGGAGACCTGGATTTGGGCTCAGTGGCAGATGTTATAATGGCTGAGTTCTGGAGTAAAAGATTCGGGTATCATACCTCTTATGCGGTTATTGAGGCCACCTCGATTTCTCATATCACAGGACAGCCAATCGTGGGTGCCGAGGTTTTTACTTCTGATAACAGAGAGGCCTGGCAAGAATACCCCTGGTCAATGAAAGATCAAAGTGACTGGGCACTTGCCCTTGGAGTGAATCGATTTGTATATCACACTTTTGCGCACAAACCATTGGGAGATGAACACCGACCCGGAATGACTATGGGGCCCTATGGAGTTCATTGGGACAGGGGGCAAACATGGTGGCCTATGGTGGATGCCTACCATAAATACATTAGTCGCTACTCGCATATGATGCAACAGGGGCAAGCCGTTTCTGATATTCTTTACCTTACTCCTGAAGGTGCACCAATAGTTTTTGCACCACCTGAGGATGCATTATATGAGAACGATGCCATTCCGGATAAAAAGGGATACGGATTTGATGGTTGCTCACCTAAAATGCTTATCGAAAGAGCAGATGTGAAAAATGGGAAAATCTATTTCCCGGGAGCATCATCATATGAAGTAATGGTCTTACCCAACCTTAAGACTATGACACCAGAGCTTCTAGAGAAGATTATTTCACTCTCAGAAAAGGGAGCAAGAATTATTGGCGCACTTCCTGAGAAATCACCCAGTTTAACAGACTATCCAAATTGCGATAAGTTGGTGAAAAATTTAGCTAAAGAACTCAGGGGTAAGCTTCTTAGCAATAATGGCGCAGTATCCCTTTATCCTAGTTATAAATACACTAGCGAAATTCTGGCAGAACTTGGTATTAGTGAAGACTTTAGATCAATGACTAACACGATCAGATATGGTCATCGTAAAACTGAGGATAAGGATATTTACTTCATTGCAAATAGAACAGATTCTTATCAAAACACGAAATGTGAGTTTCGTGCTGAGGGCAAGCCTGAACTTTGGGTAGGTGTTAACGGAGAGTCAAGAAAAATAACAGATTATAAATTCGAGAACGGGATTACTACTATTCCCTTAGAGTTTTATCCATATGAAAGTTTCATGGTTATCTTCTCAGGTAAATCGGACAGCAAATTATCTTCAAAGGAGGGAGAGAAGAACTTTCCTGACTTAAAAAACCTAAAAACGATCGAAGGTTCCTGGGATGTGTCTTTTGATCCTCAATGGGGTGGTCCCAAAGAAATTCAGTTTGAAAAATTGCAGGATTGGACAGATCATGAGATGCGAGGAATAAAGTATTATTCCGGAATTGCCACCTACAAAAAGACTTTCTCTATTGATGATCTTGATGATACAAAATATTTCATCGACCTTGGAGTAGTAAATGATATGGCAGGAGTGAAGCTTAATGGAAGAGATATAGGTGTAATCTGGTGTGCACCTTGGCGAATTGATATTTCAGATGCCCTGAAAGAGGGAGAAAACAAACTTGAAATTGAGGTGGCTAATCGTTGGATAAATCGATTGCTGGGTGATCGCCAGGATGCTGATGCGAATGTCAGGAAGGTGAAGTTTGACAATGGTTTGCTCGGAGGGCAAGAGTTTTCCACAGGCAGGTATACTTTTACAACCCAAGCTGCAATGGCATCATTCCGATTTACAGAGCCATTACCTTCGGGTCTGCTGGGTCCGGTAAAAATAAAACAGCAGAAATGAAAAAGATAACAGTTTTCTTGTTGGTAGTAGTATTTGTCGCTTGCAGCTCTCCTGAAACAAAGGTTTCTGAGCTTGCTGCTGGATTTGAAAACCCTGGCAAGGATGAGCGGCCACATGCCTATTGGAATTGGTTAAATGGGGATGTTTCCTTTGAGGGTTTAACTTATGATCTGGAAGAAGCTAAAGACAAAGGACTTGGTGGGCTACAAATGTGGGATACTGAGGCTATGAGAAATTCCAACGGTTTTGTTCCGTCTGGCCCACCGTTTATGGGTACTGAATCAGTGGCAGCCATGCAACATGCAATTAAGGAAGCCAAGCGTCTTGACCTGAATTTGGGATTAATCACTTCCAGCGGATGGAATGCTGGTGGTCCATGGGTGAAACCCGAAATGGCTAGCAAAAACTTATACTATTCTAGCATTGTTGTTAATGGCCCGGGCCAAATCAAAAAGAAACTTCCTTTTCCTGAAGTCGCAAGAAGATGTCCAAAAGGAGAAGATGGACTTCCTCTATGGTATCTTGATGTAGCCGTCCTGGCCTGGCCTAATTCTGAGGATAAAGTGATTCCAGATATTTCAGAAGTGATCAATATTTCTGACAAGTTTAAGGATGGAGAGTTAAACTGGACTCCACCTGAAGGACAATGGCAGGTAATAAGGTATGTGTGTAGCAATAGTGGCCAGATGTTGATTGCTGCCAGTCCGAATTCAAAAGGTCCATTTATCGATTTTCTCGATCCTGAAGCTACCCGTTTTCACTTTATGTATATCATAGAGAAGCTCGGACTAAAAAAAGGTGGTGATCCTAACCATCCTTTGAAAACTTTGGATGTTGATAGCATGGAATTACCTGATGGTATCCAATGGACTACCAAGTTTAGAGAGTGGTTTATGAAGTATCACTCTTATGATCCTATTGCCTGGCTTCCAACCCTGTCTGGATGGACAATAAATAGTAAGGACGAGAGTGCCAGGTTTATTTATGACTACCAAAACACGGTTAGTGATCTTCTGATATTCAGTCATTATACAACAGGAAGTGAAATATGTGCTGAATACGGGCTTCAACTGGCCGGAGAAGCAGGAGGCCCAGGCCCTCCCATATGGTACAGTTGTCCTGTAGATGCTCTGAAAGCTCTTGGTAATGTTGATATACCCCGCGGTGAATTTTGGATAAGAAATCGCAATAATATCTTTTTGATCAAGGAGATTGCCAGCGCTTCACACATCTATGGCAAAAAGTATGTTGATGCAGAATCATGGACAACCTGGTGGCGTTGGAAAGACAGTCCTTTCGTTCGTAAACAGTGGGTAGACAGAGCATTTTGCGAAGGACTAAACCGGGTTACTTATCACGGCTATTCCAATTCTCCTGAGGAGTTTGGGTACCCTGGCCGTAGCTATCATGCTGGTGTGGATATGAATACCCGGGTTGTGTGGTGGTCAAAAGCACGACCTTTCATGGACTATTTGGCACGATGTTGCCAGATGCTACAGCAAGGAAAATTCGTGGCCGATGTTGCCTATTTCTATGGAGATCAGGCCCCTAATTTCTGGCCCTTATTTGCTAATGTACCTGAAAAACCTCTGCTTGACGGTTTGGGTGCAGGTTACGATTACGATGTTGTAAACAGCGATGTTATTCTCAATCGTATGTCTGTTGAAGATGGCCGGATAGTTTTACCAGACGGTATGTCATATCTGGTTCTTGTTCTTCCTGATCAGCCATATATGCCACTTGAAGTGCTAGTTAAGTTAGAGGATATGGTAGCTAACGGAGCTACTATAATTGGCTCTAAACCTCTTGATGTGCCAGGTTTACAAGACTATGAAGCACGGAGTTTGGAACTGAAAACCCTGGCTAGCAAAATGTGGGAATCATGTGACGGAACAACAGTGACTCAGAATAATTATGGCAAAGGTAAAGTTGTCTGTGGTATGAGTTCAAGGGAATGGCTGATGGAAGAGTCTGTGAAACCTGACTTCTTCTGCCAGGTTGAGGAACATAAGTCTGATCTCGATTATATACATAGGAAGACAGAAGATACAGACATCTACTTCGTGAGAAATAAATCTTTAAAACCTCTGACAGTCGATTGTTTTTTCCGTGTTGAAGATTCAAGGCCCCAGCTTTGGGATCCGACTGACGGAAATATGAAAACTGTATTTGTTTACGATGAGGTAGATGGCGGAACCAATGTTGAGCTTGAACTTCCGGCAGGCGGATCAATATTTGTGGTTTTTGGTAATGTAGCAGAAATTGAGAATGATGCCTTCCAATGCTGGGAAAATGGAACATATACGGTGGTCAATAACAAGGGTAGAGAGAAGGAGCTAATAGTTGATGATCTTCCTTCACCTATCGAAATAGAGGGAGAATGGACTGTGAATTTTGATCAGGAATGGGGAGCTCCTGCAGAGGTGAAGTTTCCCGAGTTGATTTCTTGGCCAGACCATGATAATGAAGGTATTAAATACTATTCTGGAGCCGGATTCTACACCAAATCGATGGATGTACCCGCTGATTGGCTAGCTTCAGGACGAAAAGTATATCTTGACCTTGGAGAGGTTCGTGAATTGGCTGAGGTTTTCGTTAATGGTAAATCAGCCGGAGTTCTTTGGAATCCACCCTACAAAGCTGATATTACTGAGCTTGTCAAAGCTGGTTCCAACGATATAAAGATTGAGGTAATGAACCTATGGTGCAATCGCCTTGCCGGTGATAATGAACTGCCGGAAGATGAAAGATTTACGAGTACCAATATTACAACACATGGATATAGAACAGATCCTAATTACTGGCTGCTCCAGCCTGCAGGACTCCTGGGTCCGGTTCGATTGGTACCATCAGTATTAATAAATCCCTGAGAAGAAATGAAAAGTATTGCTTTTAAAATGAAGTTAAAGCCTGGTTACGAAAAAGAGTATCAGAAACGTCATGATGAAATCTGGCCCGAACTGGCAAAGGAACTTACCAAAGCCGGGGTGTCAGATTATTCAATCTTTCTCGATAAAGAAACCAATATCCTTTTTGCTGTTCAGAAATTATCAGAAAGTAACAGCGCTGATAATCTCCCTAACACTGAGATTGTAAAGAAGTGGTGGGCTTATATGTCAGATATAATGGAAGTAAATCCTGATAATTCACCTCTTGTAACTGAATTAAAAGAAGTCTTTCATCAGGATTAAAATAAATAATGGATAAGAAGATGAATTCAAGAGAACGTGTTCTAAAAGCTTTTAAAATTCTTCCCGGCAAACCTGATCGTGTGCCAGTTCAGTTTGAACTCTGCAGACAATTATATGATCACTTTGGAAAAGAGTTGGGGATTCCGGTAGACTATACAGAGAATCTATACGAAGATGTCACATATCGAATCAGTGCCAACGAATTACGTTTGGCTATGGGAAGTGATGTAGTGGTGAGCGGGGCTTCAGTTTCAGACGACTTCAAAATAGAAGTTGACGAAAACGGTCATTGGAACAATGAGTATAAAATGAAAATGCGTCAGGGCGATATTTATGTTGAAGTAGTGGATTATCCCCTGGCTTATGTCCAGACAAAATCGGATATTGAAAATTATGTTTTTCCTGATGTCGATGCTCCGGGACGTTATAGGGATGCAGAAGCCCTGGTGAAAAAATATCACGATGAATATCTGGTGTTTGGTGACATTGAGGTCACAGTTTTTTCATTGGCTCACCAGTTGGTGGGAATGGAGAAATTGTTGATTGATATGATGATGGAAGCGGAGTATGTTGTTCCCTTGTTTGAAGCCTGTGCAGAATTCCAAACCCAAATAGGCTTGCGCCTTATTGATAAAGGGGTAGATGCCATCTGGTTTGGCGATGACTTTGGTACACAGCAAAGTTTGATCATGGCTCCTGAGACTTTTCGAAGTCAGCTAAAACCCATATACACTAACATGATTCAGACTTTTAAGGAAGCCAAGCCTGATATTATTCCGATTCTCCATTGCGATGGAGCGGTGTCTTTGCTTCTGGATGATATTCATGATATTGGCTTCGAGGTATTCAATCCTGTGCAACCCGGAGTTCCAGGCCACCTTCCCGAAGACATGAAAAGTGGTTTTGGCGATAGGTTTGCCTTCTGGGGTGCCATCGACCAGCAGGATTTACTACCAAATGGAACTGATGAAGAGCTGGAAAAGGACATTATAGAGAAAATCTCCATTTTAGGAAAAGGAGGGGGGTACATGATTTCTCCGGCACACATTATTCAAAATGATGTTTCACCTGAAAGGGTACTAAAGTTCATAGAGCTGTGTAAAATGCATGGTAAATACTGACCTTGGAATTTCAAAGAATATAGACGGATGAAAAGATCACAAAGTTGCATAGCCAAGTTAGAAAGAATGGGGAAAGCCCTGAGGCATGAAGAACCCGACCGTGTCCCTATAAGTGATTTTTTCTGGGGGAGTTTTATTAATCGCTGGAGAAAGGAAATGAACCTGCCGGATGATGCAAGCCCATATCATTATTATGACCTGGATTGGATTGTAACTATTCCTAATATGGATCCCAGAATCCAATCTTTTGAAATTATTAAAGAGGATGAGTCTGAGGTGATTGTAAAGACAGGTTTCAGGACAATAATGCGTAAAAAGTTCGATTTCCCCATGCCTGAATTTATTTCCTGGGATACTGATACTATTGAAAAACTTGAGGCCTTTGATTTTGATGACCCTTACGACAAAAGACGCTATTTTGAAGCAGGTGATAATCAGATTGCAGGTGTAGGAGATGGCTTTGAGCGAAATTCACCTGCCTGGATAGAAACAGTAAAGAAATTACGTCCTGATTTTCCGGTTTATGGTAGTATGATTGAAAGTTCTGAATGTTTAACTCGTTTAGTTGGTCAGGAAAATGCTTTGCTCTGGATGGGAATGTATCCCGATAAAATGGGGAATGCAATAAATCGTATAGGACAGTTTTATTTTGACTGTTTAAAAGCACAAATTCAGGCTGCTGGTGGCTTACTCGATGGCATGGTGATCTGGGGTGATGTCGCTTATCAGAAATCATTGTTTTTTTCTCCTCAATACTGGAGAGCTTATTTCAAACCCTGGGTAAAAGCAATGACGGAAGAGTGTCATAAACATGGATTACCAGTGATATACCATGGTTGCGGCAATGTACATCTGATCTTTGAAGATTTTATCGAAATCGGCATCGACGCCTATAACCCGCTTGAAGCAAAAGCAAACATGGATGCCCTTAATCTGAAAAGAAAATTTGGAAATAAGATTGGGTATTGTGGCAATTCTGATATTCAGGTCTGGGAAACAGGTGATAAGGAAAAGATTAAGAAAGAAGTATTGAGAAAGCTAAATGCGGCAAAGGGTGGGGGATTTATCTTTCAGTCTGATCATTCTGTTTCAAGTGAGGTCTCAGGACAGGCTTATGATTACATTGTGAATTTAGTTAGGGAGTTTGGAGAATATCCTTTACAGCTTGGTCTCTTTGATGAAGAACTTTAATTAACCCAGAATATAACTATGCAACGATACGGGATGCTTATTAATATCAGACCTGAAAAGATCGAAGTATACAAAGAACTTCATGCAGCAGTGTGGCCTGAGGTTTTGAAAATGATTACAGAATGTAACATTCGTAATTATTCAATCTATTTGAAAGACAATTCTCTGTTTAGCTACTTTGAATACATTGGGAATGATTTTGACGGCGATATGGCTCTTATGGCAGCAGATCCGATTACACAAAAATGGTGGGATGTTTGCAAACCTTGTCAGGAAGCTGTTGAAAACAGGAAAGATGGAGAATGGTGGGCAAACATGCTTGAGGTATTTCATTTGGACTAATAGTTTCACTCGACATTAAAAATTATCTATCAGATAATGAGGAGATTACGGTCTCATGCTAAATTATTATGTTATTAAATGTAAAATAAACTTGACAAAATGTAAAAAGAAATTAACTTTGTGTCGTAGAAATTTGACATAATGTCAATGTAGTCATACATATTAATCATACAAAATAATTAGAAATCATGTCGTATCAAGTAAAAGAAAACATTGTAAACATTTTTAGCGGACTGCTAATTTCAACTATCTATGCTTTGATTATATATCAAAGGCATCAGGAAGGAAGATTTGATCTCACAGAAGATTTTACCACTTGGGGAGTTATATTCATCATCTTTATGATTGTTTCGGTTATCGCAAGAATCATTATCTACATTATTTTTCACATTATCAATGCAATTGCTTTGCAGAAAGAAGAAGACATTCCTGTATCTGATGAAAGAGACAAGCTCATTAAGCTGAAAGCAACCAGGAATTCACATTATGCTTTCTCAATAACTTTTGCCTCCGTATTTGTGTTTCTGGCTTTTGGTATGCCAGTATATGGCATATTCATTGCCTTTCTAATAGGTGGGTTGTTATCAGAGCTTATCGATAACGGTTCGCAAATTTATTATCACTCCAAAGGAATTTAAGATGAGTAAAAGCATAATACAAAACAGTTTGCGAAAAATGCGATTTTTGGCGGGTGAATTAACTCAACAGCAATTAGCTGATGAACTAAAAGTATCGAGGCAAACAGTTGTTGCCATTGAGAAGGGGAATTACTCCCCTTCTCTTGAATTGGCTTTTCGTATTGCTCGCGTATTTAATACTACAATTGAAGAGGTATTTACTTATGAACCAGTGAAAAAATAACAAAAAGCTCTTTATGATAAGAATAGAATTGAGTTCTGCCCAGGCAATAAGGATTAGTAACTATTGAATAAATAAAAGTTATTTCTGTATTCGGATCCCTTAAAAGGTAAAATTGTGCAAACAAATATCATCTTGTATATTTATAAAGTAGCCTGGAGCGAGTATCTTTAAAAACTAAACTCATTAGAATAACTAATCAATTATCAATATGGCTAAAGTAGGATTATTCGGAATTGGTCTTGATACTTATTGGTCTCAATTCGAGGGATTACTCGATAATCTTCTGGGGTATCAGAAACAAATCAAAGATCGAATACAGTCTTTTGGAGTTGAAGTGTTTGATGTTGGAATGGTAGACAATCCTGTGAAGGCACGTGAAGCTGCTGATTTACTGAGATCAGAAGATGTTGAAATTGTGTTTCTGTATGTTTCAACCTATGCTTTGTCGTCAACAGTATTGCCTATTGCGCAGAGAATCAGGGTTCCGGTGGTGATCCTTAACCTTCAGCCTGTTCCTCAATTAGATTACGAGGCTTTCAATAGTATGTCAGACAGGGGCGAAATGACTGGTGTCTGGCTGGAGCACTGTCAGGCATGTTCTGTTCCCGAAATTGCATCAGTTTTCAACAGATCAGGTATTTCTTATGATTTTGTAAGTGGATATCTGCATGATGAAGTTGCCTGGACAGAGATAAGAGCGTGGACAGAAGCATCGAGAGTTTCAAAAGCCTTACGAAATATGCGCATGGGTATTTTGGGTCACTACTACAATGGAATGCTGGATGTATATACTGATCTGACTAAACAATCAGCAGTATTTGGCACCCACTTCGAGTTGCTCGAAATGTGTGAACTGAAAAAATTGAGAGATGAGGTAAGTCAGACAGAAATTCAGTCTAAGACTGAAGAGTTTAACGAAGCCTTTGATGTTTCACCAGATTGTGAAATGTCTGAAATCGAGCGTGCAGCCCTAACATCTGTTGCCATGGATAAGCTGGTTAAAAGCCATGATCTGGGTTCAGTGGCCTACTATTACGAAGGTGAAGCAGGAAATGAATATGAAAATATTGTAACTTCGGTAATTGCCGGGAATACTATTCTTACTGGGGAAAATATACCAATAGCTGGTGAGTGCGAAGTAAAAAATGCCCAGGCCATGAAAATCATGGCTGAGTTTGGAGCAGGCGGATCATTCTCTGAGTTTTATCTGATGGACTTCAAAGATGACGTTGTATATCTGGGGCATGATGGTCCTGCCCATTATCTCATAGCAGAGGAAAAGGTCAAACTGGTTCCCCTATCAATTTATCACGGTAAACCAGGTAAAGGTTTGTCTATCCAAATGAATGTGAAAAACGGTCCGGTAACATTACTATCTGTTGTTGAGGGAAAGGATGAGGTTTTTCTGTTGATTGCTGAAGGAGAATCGGTACCAGGGCCTGTTTTACAAATTGGAAATACAAACAGCAGGTATCTTTTTTCAATAGGAGCAAAAGCATTCATTAACCAGTGGTCAAAACAAGGGCCAGCTCATCACTGTGCAATTGGCTTGGGGCATATTGCTAATAAAATTAAGAAACTGGGTCAGATACTAAATATCAATGTTGTGAGGATTTGTTAAGTGCCTTAAGATAAGTTTGTTGAATAAGTAAAAAACATATTATGAAATCAAAGCTTGCAATCGGACTTCTTATATTCTCATCTCTTTTTTCAGCATGTACTAAAAAAGACAATAGTCAGGATATCCAGCCTAATATTTTATTCTTTCTTATTGACGATCAGAGAAATGATATTTTGTCTTGCGCCGGGCATTCAATAGTAGAAACTCCAACAGTTGATAAACTCGCTGCTGGTGGGATTCGCTTCACAAATGCCTTTGTCACCACCTCTATTTGTGCTGCAAGCCGGGCTTCAATCATTACTGGTCTGTACGAATCAAGACACAATTACACCTTTGGAAAGGACCCGGTCAAGAAAGAGTTTATGATCCAATCCTATCCATATCTACTTAAACAGGTCGGGTATCGGACAGGATTTATTGGAAAGTTTGGTTTTAAGATTGAAGACAAGGACAGTTTTATTCATGAAATGTTTGATTATTACAAACCATCTCCAAGGAGTACTCCTCATTTTATAAAGCAGGAAGACGGAAGTAAGCGACATTCAGCTGAGATAAAAGGAGATCAGGCAATCGAATTTATCAATGCAAATCCAGAGGATCAAGCATTCTGCCTTTCAGTTAGTTTCAATGCCGTTCACGCTGTCGATGGGAATCTGACTCCTGGTAATGATGGTCATTATCCCTATCCAAAGGCAGTTGCAGGCTTGTATGAAGGCCTTGAAATGCCCGAGCCGGATTTATCAGATCCTGAGATATTTGAAAACCATCCTGATTTTTTGAAGACATCCATGAATCGTGAGCGCTATTACTGGAGATGGGATACCAAGGAAAAATACCAGACCAATTTGAGAGCTTATTTCAGAATGATCAGTGGATATGATCGGGTAATGGGACGAGTAATCGGGGCACTTGAAGAGAAAGGTATAGATGATAATACAGTCATAATCTACTCAGCAGATAACGGATATTATATGGGAAATCGTGGCTTTGCAGGGAAATGGAGCCATTACGAAGAATCTATACGGGTACCCCTGGTGATTTTCGATCCCCGCTTGTCTCAGCGAAAAACAGGAAGAACAGTGAATCAGACGGCTATTAATATTGACATCCCCTCTACTATTCTTGACCTTGCCGGAATCTCTGTTCCCCAAATTTATCAGGGAGCCAGTCTTTTGCCTCTTTTACATAAAAAGAAAGCTATAAACTGGCGTACAGATTTTATGATAGAGCATCGGATGGATAATCCCATAATTCCGAAATACGTAGGAATTCGTGGAGATAGATACGTGTATGCTATTTATTACGAGCAGGAGCCTGCCTATGAATTCTTACACGATTTGAAAGAGGATCCGAATCAGCTCACAAATCTGGTTGACAATCCTGATTATCAGGAAATCCTAAAAGAAATGAGAATCGAATGTAGAAATACTGAAAAGGAGGTGAAATAGCTATGAAGAATCTAAAAAGAAAGATAGCAGGCTCTCTGTTAACAGTGCTAATATTTTTACTTATAAATGGATGCAGCAACAAAACTATAGATAATCCCAATGTGCTCTTCATCCTGGTTGATCAATGGCGCGGTTCAGCAACGGGATATGCCGGTGATCCGAATGTTAAAACTCCACATCTCGATAAATTTGCTGAAGAAGCCATAACCTTTTCCAATGCTGTTTCTGTTTGTCCGGTTTGCACACCTTATCGGGCCTCCATATTAACCGGGAGGTATCCCACATCAACTGGAATGTTTCTGAATGATGCTTATCTGCCAGCCTCAGAGTTATGCCTGGCTGAAATATTCAAAGAAAATGGATACAATACCGGATATATTGGCAAATGGCATCTTGATGGTCATGGGCGTTTTGATTTCACACCACCTGAAAGAAGGCAGGGATTTGATTATTGGAAAGCCCTCGAATGTTCTCATGACTATAATAAGATGGCATATTACGAGGGTGATTCACCCGAGGTTAAATACTGGGAAGGATATTCCCCATTTGCAATCGCAAAGGATGCTCAGGACTATATCTCGATGCAGTCGGAGATTGAAAATCCATTTTTCCTTTTCGTGTCAATAGCGACTCCACATTTTCCACATGTTTCCGCTCCTGAGGAATTCAAGAACCAGTATCCTGAAGAAGAAATTAAGGTAGCCCCCAACGTGCCTGCAGAAATGCACTCAAATGTACAAAAAGAGCTTGTTGGTTATTATGCTCATTGCAGCGCTACAGATTTGGCTATAGGTGGAATCCTGGATAAGGTTAAGGAGCTTGATATGATGAAGAATACCATCATTGTTTTTACATCAGATCATGGAGAGATTATGGGGGCACATGGGATTCGGATTAAGCAAAAACAGGTTCCCTGGAACGAGGCAGCCAGCGTGCCTTTGATTATAAGTTATCCATCATCCAAAGGATTAGAAAGCAGGCAGATTGAAATGGCTGTTACTACCCCAGATATTTCATCGAGTCTGTTGGCTATGGCTGGATTGAAAATACCAGATTCATTCGAGGGAGTAGACCTGACTAAGGTATTGATGGGAAGTAAAGAAGATTCTGATCATGGAGCATTATATATGTGTGTGTCACCTTTTGCTGCGGTAAGAAAGGAAATAAAGAAAGAATACCGGGCAATAAAAACCAGCCAATACACCTACGTTAAGGACATTGAAGGTGGCTGGCTCTTATATGATGATCTTGAGGATCCTTACCAGATGAATAATTTGATTTCAAGTCCTGAATATGCTGATATACAATCAGATCTGGAAAGGAGATTGATGTCTGAATTGCTAAGGATAAATGATGATTTCAGACCAGCAGAATCCTATATCTCAGAGTGGGGATTTACGATTTTAGATAGAGGACATATTGGCTATCAATCCTACGATCAAAAACCTCAATCACCGAAAAAGAATGTGAAATGATTGATTTGATGAACCGAGCATGACAATAGGAAAGATCTTTTAACACACACGCGGATGATTGTTTTTGTTATGCGAGCTCCATCCGATAATTAAAATAAATATAAACGGATGAAACTATCTGCAATTGCTATTCTTTCCTGTTTGATGTTTTCCTGTTCCTGGGAAGTAACGAATGACATTCATGTAGAAAATCTTCAGTGTGAATATATGAGGGAAGCCGTTGTGACCAAGGCTTCTCCAAGGTTTAGCTGGGAACTGACATCCGAATTACCAGATCAAAATCAAAGCGCCTGGCAGATTCTTGTCAGTGACGATCGGGGCATGCTTAAGGTAGATGAGGGGAATATATGGAACAGCTCAAAAAAGAAGGGAAATGAAACCTTTGGCATAAAGTGGAACAGTGTAAAACTATCGTCTTTTACCAAATACTTTTGGAAGGTAAGGGTTTGGGATGAAGAGGGGAAGGTTTCGAATTGGAGCAAGGTATCAAGCTTTATAACTGGAGCATTTGATGCTGATGATTTAGTAGCCAGTTGGATTGGCGATAAGCCAGAGCCTCCCTTAGACTACCCATTATTATACAAGCACATGGGTTACCTGAGTGCCTACGCTGAATCTGATAATGAGGAGAAATGGGTGCAAATTGATCTGGGAAGCACACATGCATTTGATCAGATCAAACTATATCCTACCCATCAGAATAAGAGGGAAATCATTGATTACTATTTCCCAAAGGCCTACCGGATGGAGGCTAGTCAGAATGGGGATGACTGGGAGATTATTGTTGAGAAAAAAATGTTGGCTGATCCTGGTGGTAAGCCGATTGAGCATGTTTTGAAAAAAACTCAGGCCCGGTATATACGCTTCACTGCAACAAAAATGCGTCAGTACGATCATATCAATCATAATCCCAATGATCCGCACAACAGAAGCAGACAATATGCCTTTTCACTGGCTGAGTTGGAAGTTATTAATGATAATGCGATCATTTCAACAGGTGCTAAGGTCAGTTATAAAGATGCTCTGGTTAAAATTGATCGTGAGAATGGATATGATCCGGATATGATTTGCGACGGGATCAGGAATACTCCACCACATCCGAAAAGGCGGGCTATCCCACCTTCTCCTATGCTTCGAAAGACCTTTAGTTTGAATGAGAAACCTTTGAAAGCCATCGCTTGTGTTTCTGCATTAGGGCTATATGAAATTACTTTGAATGCCCAATCTCCTGATCATCGTGTATTGGCCCCTGAATGGACCGATTATAATAAACGCGTTCAATATCAGGTTTTTGATGTAAGTGATTTGCTTCAAGCCGGGACCAATGTAATAGGAGCTCAACTTGCTGACGGCTGGTATGCCGGAATGCTCGGACCGGTTAGATGGAGTCCGTATTTTCCAAAAAGAGGGGCCTATGGATTAGACCGTCGTCTTTTTTTTCAAATGAAAGTTGTTTACCCTGACGGAGAAGAGGAAACCATTGTAAGTGATGACTCATGGAAGATATTCAAAGATGGACCTCTGCGACTGGCCGATCACTTCCTGGGTGAAACTTATAATGCGAATAAGGAGATTCCAGAGTGGCAAAACGCAGACTTTGACGATTCGAAGTGGGATAGGGTAGAAGTTGATCATCAGGCGGAAAAGAATTTGGTTCCCCAGATTAACCAGCCTATCAGAGTTGTTGAGACTCTGGCTGCAAAAGCAGTGTTAAAAATCCGGGAGGATAATTACATTTTTGATATTGGAGAGAATATTGCAGGGTGGTGTCGGATTGATCTGAAAGGCAAACCTGGAGACCTGATCATATTGCAGCACGGTGAAATGCTGGATGAAGAGGGTGATCTGTATACTGATAACCTGGGAATGGCTGTTCAGATCGATTCTGTTATTCTGGGTTCTTCAGGTCAGTTGACTTATGAACCCCGTTTTACCTATCATGGATTTCGCTTTGTTAAGGTAAAAGGCTTGCGCTTTCCTCCGGATAAGAATATGTTATCTGCAAAAGTAGTTGCATCTGATCAGCCTCGAACCGGATACTTTTCTTGTTCTAATCCAATGCTTAACCAACTGTATAAGAATATCAACCGTTCACATGTGAGTAATATGCATAGTGTTCCAACAGATTGTCCGCAAAGGGATGAGAGATGCGGATGGATGGGTGATGCCTACATTTTTGCTCAAGCCTCCATTTTTAATCGCGACATGGCAGCCTTTTACAATAAGTGGATAGTTGATATTGTGGATGCACAATCAGAAAGAGGTACTTTTCCCGATATTGCTCCACATCCTTTTGCCTATAAGAAACATTTTACCGGTGTGCCGGGATGGGCAGATGCAGGTATCCAGGTGCCTTATATCCTATTTCAGAATTATGGTGACACCGAGATCATTGAGAACCACTTTGAAGCCTATGAAAAGTATATTCAAAATATTCATCAAAATAATCCTGATCATACCTGGAGTAATGGACTCGGAAACAATTACGGCGATTGGTTAAATGGAAATACTTTACGCGCAGAAGGATTCCCAAGAAGCGGTGCTCAAATTCCTTCTGATGTTTTTGCCACCATAATGTATTATAACTCAACCCTCAATCTGTCTGAAATGGCCAGGGTAATCGAAAAAAGTGAGGAAGCAAAATATTATGCTGAATTGGCAGCCAACATTAAGAAAGCCTTTGCAAGGGATTTCGTTGATACACATGGGGTGATTGAGGGTGATGCACAGTCATGTTATGCATTGGCTTTGCATTATGGTATTTACCCTGATGAATTGGAAGCAAAGATTGAGAAAAGGATGATAGATAAGTTTATTCCGTATGATGGCAGAATGAATACAGGTTTCCACTCAACACTTCCTCTGATGAAGGAGCTGGTTAAGAGAGGCTACTCTGAAAAAGCTTTTCAACTTCTCGAAACCACAGATTTTCCGTCATGGGGTTATTCTATTGAGCAAGGAGCCACATCAATATGGGAGCGCTGGGACGGATATGTGAAGGGCCGTGGCATGCAAGGGGCTGGTATGAATTCTTTCAATCATTATGCCTTTGGAGCTGTGGGTGAATGGATGTACATGAATATTCTGGGTATCCAGCCTTTGAAAGAATTTCCGGGTTTTACTCATTTCATACTAAAACCCTTACCAGGAGGAACCCTCACATGGGCTGAGGGCAGCTATCACTCCATCAGTGGAAATATTGAAACCAAATGGAAAAAGGAAAACAAAACTTTCGAATATACAATTTCAATACCCGCCAATACGAGTGCAACAGTTTATCTGCCTGGTAAACTGATTAAGGATCATTTCGATCCGGGTGAATACAGATTTGAAGAGGGGCACTCCATCTTTGAATTGTCATCAGGTAAGTATGTTCTAATCTCAGAAATCTAAGTTCATGAAAACAGGAGAAATCAAATTTTATTTCATTACTCTCTTCATATGCCTTATGCCAGTATCTTGCAATATCAACAAAGATGGCCAGGTTCAGTCGCATGACCATGTGTCTCTGCAAGAGATAAAGCAAAATTTCAAAGTACCTTCTGCCGAATATGGTGTCAACTGCTGGTGGTGGTGGCTGAATGGAAATGTGACCAAAGAAGGTATCACAAAAGACCTCGAAGCCATGAAGTCAAGGAATTTTCATGGAGCAATGGTCTTTGATGCCGGCGGACATAACCACAGGGGGAATATGGATATTCCTGATGGCCCTTTGTATGGTTCAAAAGAATGGAATGAGTTGTTTGTATTTGCTCTGGATGAGGCCAGAAGGCTGAATTTGGAAATGGGTTTCAATATTCAAAGCGGATGGAATCTGGGTGGTCCTCGGGTCACTCCCCAGTATGCCGCCAAGCAAATAACATCAAACGAAATGCTTGTGCAAGGTGGAGGTAAAATTATCCAGAAGCTTGATCTCCCTCCAATTCGTTTTGACTTTTATGAAGACATAGCTATTCTGGCTGTTCCCATCAAAGATGAATCTCATGTAATTGATGGTATTTCTGATCTTTCATTAAAACTAGGATTTCATGAACTCGGCGGATCAGCTCCTGATTGCCGGTTCTTGTTGACCAATGAGCCAAGAAATTCATCCAGGCCTGATATCAAGCCTTCCCTTGTTGTTAAACAATCTGAAATCATTGATTTAACTGCATTGCTTGATACCTCTGGTGTATTAACCTGGGATGCTCCGGAGGGTGAATGGTCACTTATCCGACTGGGTTATACCTGCACCAATTCGCATGTTTCTACATCCAGCAATCAATGGCAGGGATTGGTACTTGATTACATGAGCACAGAAGCCTTTCATTTCTACTGGGAGGATGTTGTGGCTCCCATTTTTGAAGCTGCCGGTGATCATATTGGTACAACATTAAAATATATGGAAACCGATAGCTGGGAGTGTGGAGGAATGAATTGGACTGACAAATTCTCAGAGGAGTTTTTGAACTATCGGGGTTACGATATTTTGCCCTTCCTGCCTGTTCTTGCAGGACTTGTAGTTGAAGATATTGAAACAAGCAATGCCTTTCTGGCCGACTTTAGAAAAACGCTGGGTGATCTGGTGGCATACAATCATTATGCTTTATTTGCAGAATATGCTGAGAAGTATGACATGGGTATTCAGCCTGAATCTGCTGGTCCACATGCAGGGCCAATGGATGGCATCAAGAATTATGGGTTTAGCGAGATTGTTATGAGTGAGTTTTGGTCACCTTCCCCTCATCGTCCAAGACCTGAGAATAGATATTTCCTGAAACAAGCCAGCTCTGCGGCGCACATATATGGAAAAAGAATTGTTGGAGCTGAGTCGTTTACCACCATTGGTCCACATTGGAATGATGAGTTGTGGCACGATCAGAAATCGGCATTTGATCATGAGATTTGTGCAGGCTTGAACCGCTTGTATTTTCACACATTCACAGCTTCACCCCCGAAAATGGGCTTGCCAGGACAAGAATACTTTGCCGGTACGCATGTGAATCCTCAGGTAACCTGGTGGGATCAGTCGGGTCCCTTCATTGACTACATGCATCGAACCCAGGCCCTGGTCCAGAATGGGAAATTCGTAGCTGATGTGCTTTATTATTATGGTGATCATGTGCCCAATGTGTTCTCTATCAAGGCCACCGATCCGGCAGGTGCAATGCCTGGATACGATTATGATGTGTGTGATGAAAGGATTCTTCTTGAGTTAAAAATGAAGAAGGATAAAATCGTGGTTCCTGGCGGAATTGAATATGAAGTATTAGTACTGCCAGATCATCGAACCTTATCTATGGCCGCCCTTAAAAAGGTGGAAGAATTATTAAAAAAGGGAGCTCAGCTTATTGGATATAAGCCTGAACAACTGATCAGTCGGGTTGGTGGTGAAGATGCACAATCAGAATTTCAAGTCTTAGCTGATGAGATCTGGGGAGAAGGTAATAGCGAGAGGGGAGAGAAGGAATACGGTAAAGGGGGTTTGGTATGGGGTATTAAAGCTAGAGAATACCTGCTTTCAAAGGATATCCCAAGAGATTTTGCGGTACTTGACGGAAAAGATCCGGCTGACTTTGATTACATCCATTACACAATTGATCAGGCTGATGTTTACTTTATAACTAATCAAACAACTGACAGGAAGCTTATTGACTGTCAGTTTCGGGTCTCTGAGTTACAGCCTGAATTATGGGATGCCCTTACAGGAGAGATCAGGGAGGCAAAAGCCTTTATTCAAAAAGATGGTTTAACTAATGTTTCTTTAACACTAGAGCCATATGGGGCTGTATTTGTGGTGTTTAATAAGCCTATTGATAAAGATTTCCAGGGGAAGGCAGAGCGTAATTATTCCGATTATAAAAAGCTCCAGGAAATAACAGGCGAATGGACTGTGAATTTTGATCCAAAATGGGGTGGTCCGGAGTCGGTCACTTTTCCTGAGCTCTCAGACTGGTCAACACATTCTATTGAAGGAATTAAATATTACTCCGGCTCGGCTGTTTACCAGAAAGTTATTGATCTTGATTTTGAATTGAAAGAAGATCAGAAATATTACCTGCAATTAGGGAGTGTCAAAGACGTGGGAATCGCCCATGTGAAAATTAATGGACAAGATCTTGGAGTGACATGGACCAGTCCCTTCCGTATAGATGTGAGTGATGCCCTGAAACCGGGCAAGAACGAACTAGAGATAGAAGTCATCAATTCATGGTATAATCGAGTGGCTGGTGATCAGATACTGGAATTGGAGCAAGCATATACCTCAACAAATATCATTTTAGCTCACGATTTCAGAGGGCGGAAAATAGAGAATGTTCAGTTAGAACCTTCCGGATTACTGGGGCCAGTAGAATTATTACAAGAAAAATAGAGTTAGAAAAATATGAGAACATCAGAATTAATCAAACAAGCCTACGATTTGGCCAAAGCGCAATATGCTGACCTTGGTGTAGATACAGAGGAAGCCATTAGGAAAATGAAAGCAGTGAATATTTCCCTTCATTGCTGGCAAACAGATGATGTAGGAGGGTTTGAGACACCCGATGCAGCCCTTTCAGGCGGAGGCATTCAGGCAACAGGGAATTTCCCAGGCAAGGCCAGAAATATTTCAGAAGTTAAATCAGATTTAGAGAAGGTTATGTCCTTACTTCCAGGAAGACAGAGGCTGAATCTTCATGCCATTTACGGCGATTTTCAAGGTGAAAAAGTAGACCGCAATCAGATTGAGGTCAAACATTTCCAAAGTTGGATTGACTGGTGTGAGACTCAGGAGATTGGTATGGATTTCAATGCATCCTGCTTTTCTCATACCAGAGCGGCAGATGGGTATACCTTGTCGAGTAAAAATGAAGAAAACCGTCAATTCTGGGTCGAACATGTGAAGAGATGTCGGGCCATTTCATCCGAAGCAGGTAAGCAGTTGGGATCACCATGTGTGCACAATACCTGGATTCCGGATGGATCAAAAGACACTCCCATTGACAGAAATGGATACAGAGCTTTGCTAAAGAAATCTCTGGATGAAGCTTTTGAAACTGTGTATCCGAAAGAATACATGAAAGATGCAGTCGAAAGCAAATTATTTGGTATTGGAGTTGAATCGATGACAGTTGGATCGCATGACTTTTATCTTGGCTATGCGATAAAAAATAATATACTCATCTGTTTGGATAACGGACATTTTCATCCCACTGAGCAAGTAGGTGATAAAATCTCTGCTGTGCTTCAATTTGTGGATGAGATCTTGCTTCACGTCACCCGTCCCATCCGATGGGATTCAGATCATGTAGTTACTTTGAATGAAGATATTCAGTTGATTGCCTCGGAGGTTATGCGCAATGACTTCCTCGATCGGGTCAATATCGGCTTGGATTTCTTTGATGCTTCCATTAATCGGATCGGTGCTTATGTTACAGGTACGCGGGCAGCTCAAAAGGCTTTTCTGATTGCATCACTTGAACCCACTAATCAACTTAAAGAAATGGAGGAGGCCGGGAAGAATTTCGAACGTCTGGCCCTTCTCGAAGAATTAAAAACCATGCCTTTTGGCGCTGTTTGGGATTACTATTGTTTGCAGGAGAGAGTTCCGGTAGGCACAGATTATATTTCTGAAATACAGCAATATGAGAATGATGTTTTGAGTAAACGCTAATGCGATGAAAACAACACGACGAAGTGTATTGAAGGCAATTGGTGGAATATCTCTTGGAGGATTTTTATCGACTATGGGATTTGGTCGGACAGGATCTGAATCCTTTGGATATTCACAAACAGAGAATGAGACAGACGTGTTGGTTGTGGGAGGAGGTCCGGCTGGAATTATTGCGGCTATTCAGGCTGCCAGAGCGGGTGCAAAAACCTACCTGCTTGAAAGGGGTAGTCAGCTTGGAGGAAATACTACAACCGGAGGGGTATCCTTCCCCGGACTCTTTGATGCCTGGGGCAAACAGATCATTGCCGGTATTGGATGGGAATTGGTAAAAGACGTGGTTACACTTGACGGAGGAAACTTACCAGATTTCTCCAAAGTGCCTGACTCTCATTGGATGAATCAAGTTCATGTCAACCAGTTTCTTTATGTTCTTCTTGCTGAGGAGAAGTGCCAACAAGCAGGTGTTCAGATTGCTTACCATGAATTTCCACAAGCCATAACGAAAACGGATGAGGGTTGGCTAGTAGACTGCTATGGATTTGGAACCCGGCGCAGGGTCAAGTGCAAGCAGATCATTGATTGTACTGGCGGGGCTGTCGTGGTGGGTCTTTTAGGTTTTCAACGACTTCGCGAAGAAGAAACACAGCCGGGCTCAATGTTGTTTAAGCTCGACAAAGCCAATAATCCGGGACGGCCAAATGGTCCGGGAGCAGGTTTACTGGATGCTATTTATGTACATGGAGCTGATTCATCCAATTCCAGAACTGTTACAGCTACAAACCTGACCGGCCGTAAGTCTATTCTGGAAAAAGTACGCAAAGAGAACAGACGTCTCATGCACATGCAGCCCGAAGCGGGTTTCAGGGAGAGTTATCGTATCCTTGGTGAGACAATAATCACGCAAGAAGATTATACTTCAGGAAGAGTTTTTAAGGATTCAATTTCCAACGCTTTCTACCCTGTTGATTTACATACGAAGGATGGTGTTAAACCCAAACCTCTACAACCGGGAACAGTACCAACAGTACCTTTGAGTGCTTTGGTTCCAAAAGGATCTTCAAACATTATTGTGGCAGGCAGATGTGTGTCAAGCGACCGTTTAGCAAATTCAGGATTGCGGGTGCAGGCCTCCTGTATGGCTATGGGGCAGGCAGCCGGAGCCGCCGCCGCACTTGCTGTGAAACTCAACATTACACCCATGAAAGTGCCACTCACTAATATCCAAGAACTGCTTATCGCCAATAAAGCTATAGTTCCCAAAACATCCTGAACAATAAATATTATAACAGGACTACAGTAACAAAAACAGAAATATATCGTCATCAAATCAAGCTACAACTAAAAACATCAATAATGGTTACTTTTGATTTATAAGAGGGTTGTATTTTACACTAAAACAATAGCAAAACTAATTTGGTATCGTCTAATCCCATAGCAGCTACAATTATCATGATCTTTGGCTTGCAAGCCCTTGTGCTCAGTGTTATATTGTTAATTAAGCAACCCAGAAGACAATCCAATATTCTTCTGGCTTTGGTACTTTTCTTTTTTGCTTTGATGGAGGTTAATATCGGCATGGCTAATATCCTCTTTTCTTATGATTTATTTTACGTATTCAGATATGTTCAACTGGAACTACTTTTTGGAATTGGCCCAGCTCTTTATTTCTTCACCAAAAGTATTACAGACCCTGACTATCGCATTTCCCCTAAAGAGTATATTCATTTTCTTCCTGTTGTTCTCGAATTCATTTTCTATAGAACAGATTTTTATCGGCTTGGATCTAACGGCTTGTATCAAACTCCAGTACATCCATTTACCATAGTCTATTTGGTAGAACAGTGGCTTGGCACAGCATCTATTTCTGTTTACGTCCTGCTGACTGTTCGTATTCTCATTAAATACCAGCAATGGATTAAAAGCAAGTATTCAAACCTGAAAAACAAATCATTAGGTTGGTTGCGAATTCCTGTTTTTATTTATTCGGGTTATTGGATTGTTTGGTTGATCCTTATAAAAATTGATCAGTATGTATTTCAAAATGCCCTCAAAGATTTTTATTTTCTACCTACACACATCGGACTTTCTATCATCACTTCGTGGATTGGTTTTAAAGGATATATTAAATCGCAAACGGAAGTTTCAGGCTTTATAAAAACATCCTCAAAAGCATCCTTAGAAACAGAAACAATCCCCACCAATCCGGAGGAAGCAAAATTAATAACTGAGCTGATGAACACTCAGAAACCATACCTCAACCCGGATCTGGATTTGAATAAACTATCTGATCTGGCAAAGCTAAATCCTAAAATTACTTCCCGTATTATCAACCACGACCTCCACATGAATTTCTATGAATTCGTGAATAAACATCGCGTTGAGGAATTTAAACAAAGGCTGCAGCAATCAAATTGTGATCAATTTACTCTGCTCGGGCATGCTTTCGAATGTGGATTTAATTCAAAATCGACCTTCAACCATATCTTCAAAAAGAATACCGGACAAACACCAAGAGAATACTACTTACAGTTTAAAAATTAGTCCGAACGGAAGCATTCGGACGATTGAGAAACTAGCTAAACCTATTTTTGGTCAATTTTTAAACTAAGTAAAAAACAAATGAAAAAATTCATCATTCTCTTTATTGTAGTTAACAGCTTATCTACAATAGCTTTTGCGCAATCACCAAAAAAATATTCAGCTCAGGAAGTTAAAGACGACCTGGAATATATGTATGACATGCTTGAAAAGTGCAGTTATGATTTGTTTGCGCTAAACAGCAAAGAGAACATGGATATAATGTATTCAAGATTGTATAAATCGATCGATGATTCCCTTACGGAAGTTGAAATTTACAGAAAATATATCCCATTGGTGGCTGCAACAAAAATGTCGCACTGCATGATGAACAAACCCTGGGGGTATTATATAAATCACTATATAAAAGATGGGGGTACACTATTTCCTTTGAGCATCTATTTTAGTGGTGACAAGGCATTGGTTAATGAGAACTACTCGGCAAACTCATCGATTAATGAGCATGATGAAATTCTATCGATTAACGGTAAGCCCATCAATGAATTCCTGCAGGGCTTTTATGAAAACATGTCAGGTCCTACCGAATATTACATCAATTCAATCATTGAAAAGACAGGTTTCCCCAGATTATATTGGTGTTTTAACGGTGAGAAAAAAAGTTTTCGATTAAAAATCAAAAAAACCAATGGCATCATTTCAAGTCAAAGGGTTTATGCCATGGCAGCCAGTGAATACGAAGATAAAATCAATGCACAAGCGGCGGAGGATAAAGATGAACGGACTTTCGAATTCCTCAATGAGCATGTCGTACATCTAATCCCTGGTGGGTTCATAAATATGAATAGCAATAAGGATTTGAACAGCCCCGAAGCATTTGACAATACTGAATTTTGCCATTTTATTGATTCTGCATTTAACAGCTTTAAACAAAAGGGCATTGAACACCTGATCATCGATTTAAGGGATAATTTGGGTGGTGATAACTCATTCAGTGATTATATGATTGCCTATTTTGCTGATACCTCATTCAGTATGGCTTCACAAATGCAAATGAAAACCAGCCAACATACCAAAGATATATGGAAAGATCTGAAACTTCCTGAAATTCAAGAGATTAAAAAACAAATCATGAGTCTGGAAAACGGAACCCGCTTTGATGTGAATATCCAGCAGTATCATCCTCAACCAGAAACAAAAAAGTTCAAAGGTTCGGTTTATGTGTTGGTTAACCGCTACTCATATTCTAATGCAGCTATGACAGCCTGTATTATTCAGGATTATGGCTTCGGAAAAATCATTGGAGAGGAAACGACAGATGAGGTATCGTCCTATGGCTCGATACATAGGATTGATCTACCAAACACAAAATTTAGAGTATACTATCCTAAATCATTTTTTGTGAGGCCCAATGGCGATCCAACACCCAGGGGAGTAGTTCCGAATCATATCGTTTTCGATGATTTGCTTACTGATAAAGATGAAGTTTTAGAATACACCTTAAAACTTATTGAGAGTAAGTAATATTCAACTTTACAATGAAAAAAATATCATTTATTCTAATTACTCTATCGATACTAATCGTTAGTTGTAGTGAAAAGAACAGAACTTCAGAATCCACTATTCCAAGTGATCGATTTAATAATATTAAAGATTCTATTTCAAAAAAGATCGATAATGGAGATATCCCTTCTTTATCGCTTGCCGTAATAGAAAACGGTGAAATAATCTGGATGGAAGCCTTTGGATATGCTGATAAGGAAAATAAAATAGAAGCAACACCCAATACACTTTACGGTATTGCCTCAATTTCAAAACCCATAACCGCAACAGGAATAATGAAACTGCATGAGGATGGGAAAATCGATCTGGATGAGGATATTGAAACCTATCTGAACGATATGAATCTGAAATATTATGTGAGCGACAGCAATAAAGTTAGCTGTAGTAATCTTTTAAGCCATACTTCCGGATTACCCATGCATTTCCAATATTTTTATGATGACGATAAGCTTGCAATACCTGATGTTATGCAAGTTGCTGACCAGTATGGGATTATTGTTAATCCACCTTCCTCGAAATATGTTTATGCAAATTTGGGATATGGAATTTTAGGAAAAGTTATTGCTGAAATCAGCGGAAAGAGTTTTAATGATTATATGACCGAAGAAATTTTTGGCCCCTTGGGGATGACACAAACAACCATTGACATTTCATCAAAAACCAAGAATAAATTGGCCAAGCGCTATGATATCAAAGGGAATTTAATCCCATTTTCATTTAGTGATACACCTGGTGCAGGAAATGTAAGCACAACAATTCAGGATTTGATTCAATTTGGGAAGTTTCATTTGGGAAATACCCCGGAAGATGGCAGATCATTGTTGAGCAATAAAACCATCAAGTCAATGCAGCAAAAACAATACGCTGATAATGCTAATGGCAGAAACACCTATGGTTTGGGTTGGTTCTTCGATGATAAGCAATATAAATATAAGATGGTTTATCACGCAGGGGGTATGGATGGAATAGATGCCATGATACGAATACTACCTGAAAAAAACATTGTTGTAGCAGCTCTTTCAAATCAATATTCCGAATACACACATGAGTTAACTGAACAGATTTTGCTGAATATGATTCCTGATTTAAAGTCTGTGGAAACGAAACAAACACAAAAGCAGGAAGCCGCTGTTCAAGAAAAATCAAAGGAAATAAAACAAAGTGATTTAATTGGTAATTGGAACGGACATATTGTTACTGACAATGAACTAATCCCAATAGAACTCGTGTTCCAAGAAGATGGAGACATTCATGTTAACATGCCCATTCAGTTCGAATCAATGCTACTAAGAACCAATATTTTTGATGTCCAACATAAGATGCTCCTGAATAAACGGTTTTTCAATAATGGCCATTTAATGGGCTGGTATGCAGGAAATATTCCGGGAGAACATTTATTAAGATGTCCACAGACCACAAGGCTGAATTTGGAATACAGAAATGGGAAATTGATTGGTACCGCAGCAGCTTTGGCTTCACATTCCTCTAGAATGCATTATGCCTTGTCCTATTATCTGGAGCTTGAGAAAAAAGAAAATAAATAAACGATACATAATCGAGTAGGCGGCTGACTCTGGAAAAACCAGAGCCAGTGCGTCTCTCACACCGCCTTTCCCAATCCAACTTGCAATTTACTAATGCCAGGAGATTACTCCTGCACATAAGGGACTTCCACCCTCTGGAATAATTGAAAGAACACTACCGAGATTCTCCGAAAATTTGTATTTTACATAATTAATCAGTGCTTACAGTAGTTTATGATCAATTAGAATTCTGAGATGAAAATTCAATTAGCTAGTGCAGCAAGAAGTAATATCTAATAATGGTATGATTTTGGCAAGTAGGAAGTTAATTAAAGAATTACTTATGTCGCTGATCCTGGTGGTGATAAGTACGGCAATTGTTGCACAGAAGTACAGCGATAGACGGCCAGGAGCAAGCTTAAGAATGGATGCAGAGGACTACGGTATTGTACTTCGTTATGGAGATGGTCCGGGAGAATGTGATATACTTGGCGCCCGTGACGTTTGGGTTTTTGAAGCAAGTGGCACCTATTACATGCACTATGATGCTGCTGGTCCGAAAGGATGGCTAAGCTCTCTGGCTGTGAGTAAAGATCTTGTGAATTGGGAGAAGAAAGGTCCGATTCTGAACTTTGGCAAACCGCAAGAGGAAGATTCAAAAGGAGCTTGCTATGGGGTTACCTATTGCGACGGAGAAGATTGGCATATGTTCTATTTGGGAACACCCAAGGTGTCTCCTGCACCGGATTTGGTTCCAGCCTTCCCCTATCTCACTATGAAAGCAAAGGGGCCAGGGCCAGAGGGGCCGTGGATTAAGCAGAAAAATGTTGTGCCATTTCGCACAAAACCCGGAACTTATTATTCTATTACAGCAAGCCCCGGACAGGTAATCAAGAATGGTGATGAGTATCTTCAATTTTTCAGTGCCACTACAGAAAAAGAGGGAAATTCTTGTGTTCAACGCACTCTGGGAATTGCACGGACAACGAATCTTGATAGTTCATGGACGATTGATCCGGAACCTCTGGTTCCAATAGAGGAGCAAATAGAGAATTCGACACTATACTATGAAAAAAGCAATAATACATGGTTTTTGTTTACTAATCACATTGGTATCGATGGAGGAGAATTTACCGATGCCATATGGGTATATTGGAGTAAAAATTTGAATAAATGGGATCCTGTTAACAAAGCAATTGTTCTTGACGGGCACAATTGTAGTTGGTCCAAAAAGTGTATTGGTCTTCCATCTGTAATACATGTTGGCGATCAGTTGGCGTTGTTTTACGATGCCCCTGAAGACAACAGCACAAGCCATATGAAACGACATATTGGTTTGGCATGGTTGAAACTGCCGCTTACTATTCCGAATGCAAAAGACAATAACTAAGAAATCGATACAGGAATTTTTTATAATGAGAACTGATCACTTAAAATAACAATGCGCTTACTCTATTTGACCTTACTAATTGTCTGTATTTCAGCGTTGAGTTGCAGTAATGAAACCAAAGTAGAAAATATAGATGCAACAGGGTTTGAGCTCATCGGTGGTGGATATATCTTGCCTCCTTCTCATCTGTTTGATGGCATGAAACCAGTGGCCAGCTGGATTTGGGATTCAGGGGAGATTAATCCAAGAAACTACTATCTGTATGTACGTAAGAGCTTTACCTTGACTAAATCACCACAAGAAGCCAAGGCCTATATATCTGCTTATTCATTTGCCGAACTGTATATAAACGGCTTTTATGTCGACCGTTTGCCAACTAATCCCGATCCTGAATATCAGACTTACGAAGAAATTGATTTGACTCCTTACCTTCAGAAAGGGACAAACACAATTGCAGCACTTATTTACAATGCGGGTGAAGGATTGCACCACCGGATGGATGCACGTGGTGGTTTTTTCTTTCAGGCTGCAATAACAGACAAAAAAGGTGATATTACCAAGGTGAATAGTGACAAAAGCTGGCGTGTAGCACAAGCTATTGCCTGGGATACCAATACAAAATACCGTCAGCACGACCATACCATTGGCTTTAGGGAACGATTCGATGCTCAATTAGAATATAAGAAATGGCAACAAACTTTATTTGATGATTCTAAATGGGAACAAGCTAAAGAGATTGGTGTGCCTCCAAGGGAGCCGTGGAATAAGATTGTAGTAATAAAGAGGGAGCGACTATTCTATGAGATTATTAAGCCTGTAAGCAACTGGAAGGTAAATGGGTATAAAGTATACGATTTTGGCAAAGAAATTACTGCTTTCCCTCGTTTTACTGCAACAGCAAACAGAGCTGGGCTTGAGTTGACTCTTGGAACCGGAGAAAGATTGGATAGCGACAGTATTCCAGTAATGAAAGATAATGTTGATTATACTGATACATATATTACAAAAGAAGGTTTGCAGAGTTGGCAGCCTCTTACATGGCGTGGATATAGATACTTTGCTATTAAAGAAAGTGCTGAAATTTCAATCGATAATGTCTCGGCAGAATTCAGGTCTTTTCCGGTTAAACGAGAGGGCAGCTTCTCTTGCTCAGATGACGAGTTGAACCAAACCTGGGAAATTGGCAGGTGGACGATGCAGATTTGTGCCCACGACACCTGGATGGACACTCCCTGGCGCGAACAGACGCAATATATATCCGGAGATACCCGGTATAATATTCGGTACTCAGCTTACGCTTTTGCACCTAATATTAAGTTGTTGCATAATTATAACATTCTCAGTGGAGCTTTTTCTCAGCGCCATTCCGACGAAGGAGCCATTCGCTCGCGTTATCCAACAGGCTATCATCTTGGTCCCACCACATCAACCTACATTCCCGACTATCAGCTCGAATGGATTCTGATGCTCCACGAATATCACATGTATTACCAGAATGATGAATTAGTGAAGCAGGTCTATCCGAATTTGAAAAAATTATTGCAATACTTCGAGGGATATTTGTCAACAGAACGAGGTCTAATTGGGAAAGTGCCCGGCTGGGTGGTACTGGATCATCCCGATACCTACAAACAGGATGTTGGGGGTGAAAACACAGCAATGAATTGTCTTTACTACGGTGCACTAAATTCGGCAGCGTGGATGGCCCGCAATATCATGAATGAAAATGATCAGGCTGCTGAATGGGAGCAGAAAGCTGAGGCAACAAAAAAATCGATTCAGCAACTGTTGTGGTCGGAGAAAGATAATGCCTTCAAAGATGGTTACCAAAGCTCTCGAATTACACAACAAACACAGGTTTATGCGTTGAAATATGGCCTTGTGCCTGATGGTAAGAAACCTGGTGTAGTTGAATATTCAAAGAGCCAGGGGCGCTCGTGTGAGCAATCATTTTCTTATTGGTTGCTTAATACCATGTTTTCTGAAGGCGAAGGGCAATGGGCACTTGACTATATACGCACCAACTGGGGTACTCAAATGAAAAAGGTAGACTTCAACGGTGCCTGGTATGAAATGTGGGAATCTCCCAGGGGTATGACCAAGTCTCATGCCTGGTGTTCAGGGCCTACAGCCCTTCTTCCAGAGATAGTTTTGGGCGTGGAACCTCTTATGCCAGGCTGGAAGCAGTTTAAGATTCAACCCTGCCTGTACGATTTGAAATGGGCTGAGGGTGTAGTACCTTCTGTAGCAGGTAACATAAGAGTGAAATTGAAAAAGCTGACAATAGACAATGTGGAAACAGGCATGCAGATAAACGCAGTAGTACCTGAAAATACAACTTCAAAGATATATGTACCGGTTATGCCATCTAAAGATTTTACCATCTCTGTTAATAACAAGAAAATATGGGAAGGTGGTAAATTTATTGGCGCTAACAACAAAATCTCATATGATTCAAAATCGGATGAGTTCATTGTATTTGAATTTCAAGCAGGTAACTATGTAATTGATGCTTTCAATACTGAACAAAATGAAAAATAGCAGACGATATTTCATCAAAATAGCAGGCATGGCTGGACTAAGTCTGGCATCAGCAAACGCTTTATATGCAGAATATCAGGAACAGGAAAAGGAATTTAAAGATTTACCTGGACGAATTGACAAATACCAAAAGAAGCACAAACAACGCTTCAATATGTCAGGCTATGCCGCACCGAAAATCTCTACGGTTCGAATTGGAATAATCGGAACAGGAAACCGGGGCTCACACCATGCCGGAACTATTTCACGTGTATCGGATGTGGAGATCAAAGCTGCGGCCGATGTGCTTCCTGAACGCTTCGGAAGAATTAAAAAGAACCTGAATAGTACCGATCATAATCCGGAATATTATTCCGGTTCAGATGAAGCCTGGAAAGAATTGTGTGAGCGTAAAGATTTAGACCTGATCCTGATAACCACACCAACTTACATGCATGCAAAAATGGCTGTTTATGCCATGGAACAGGGGAAACATGTTATTACTGAAGTACCTGCAGCAGTAAGAATTGAGGAGTGCTGGGAAATCGTGAAAACGTCTGAAAGAACAAAGAAACATTGCATGATGATGGAGAACTATACCTTCATGCCGTTTCACATGACGACTCTGAACATGGCCAAACAAGGATTCTTCGGTGAAATTGTGCATGGCGATGGGGCTTACAACACCAGTAAAATGGGGAATAACTTCAACAAGAACATGTACTGGAATATGTGGTGGCTCAGGATGTACGGTTCACGGAATGGAAACATTTATCCAACCCACGGTATGGGTCCCATTGCACAAATGATGAATATCAACCGGGGCGACCGTTTCGATTTTGTGGTTTCTGTGGAAAGCAAGGATTTCATGATGCAGAATAAGGCAAAGAAACTAGCAAAAGATGACCCTTTTTTCGAAGAATTTGCCAAGATGGACTACCGTGGAAATATGAGTTCCATGCTTATAAAAACCAAAGAAGGTCGTACGCTCAACATCCAGCACGATGCCACTTCCCCTTCTCCGCACAACCTGATTCACGGAGTATACGGAACAAAAGGCTCTGTACTTTACGATCCGGCTCCACCAAAAATTTGCACAGGCAATCACCGCTGGGCAGATAAGAACACTTACGATCAACTGATGGGAAAATTCAAACCCGGCTTACTTCACAAATTCGAAGATTTCAGAAAAGGTCTGGGAGCTAACCTCCAGAGCGGGCATGGGGGATCAGACCTGATCAACGTATGGCATATCATTGATTGTTTACGTACAGGTTTGCCGCTCGATCAAGATGTTTATGATGCTGCAGCATTTAGTGCAGTTGTTGAACTGTCGGAATGGTCGGTGCGTAATAATTCCAATTCAATTAAAGTACCTGATTTTACTGCCGGAGCCTGGAAAACGAATAAGTCCAACATGGATATCAATTTGGATAATGGAGACGGAGACACAAAAATTTTGAGCTAAATAAATGGTCAAAAAATTTACATATCACAGTATCCTGATTTTTCTGACTCTGGGATTCACTGTTCAGCTCGGTGCCCAGGAGAAAATATCAAATGAGCTGCTCGAATTAAGAATTAATCAAATCGATGGGACCTTTGACATCGTAAATCTCAGGTATAATCGCCTTCTGATTAGTCATGCCACAATCGGTTTTTCAACTAAACCCTATGTCAAGTTAAAGGACCTGGGTCGGATTGGAGTGGAAACAGATCAGCCCGAAGCCTTTTTCCACAGCGATGCTGCTCAATACAGAGTAAGCAGGGCAAGCCAACTGAAAAGTGCATTTTCAGGAGGTCAATCCTTGTCGCTTAGCAGCCGTTGGGAGGGATTAGGAGAATTAGAAGTTCAATTCACCTTGTATCCAGATTCTAGTTTTGTTGATATTGGCTATGCATTTACAAACCTGGGCAAAGCACCCGTCCGTTTATCCACAGTGGAGGTCCTAAATGGGATCTTTTTGCCGGAACTGAACCATATTAACATGCTGACGCTGGACGGTAATAGTGGTCATGGTAGTACGTCAGTAAAATATGAAGGAAAAACCAGGAGCGAGAATAATGTGCTGTGTTATTTCCCTGAAGCCAAAGGGAATTCATCCCTCGTAGCAGGTGGTCTGACTTACCAGGATTTCCGGAAGTGGGTCCAGGTATCAGGAGACAGCATCAAACTATCGGCTGAAGATGTGGTTGGAAAAAGAGTTGATCCCGGGAGATTATACCTGGCCGACGACAGATTCTACCTGAATGGCTCTTCAGAAAATCCTTTTGATGCCCTTGAGCAATATGCCGAACTCACCCGTATCGCAAGGGGAATTGATCTCAAATATTATACCTTTCCTTCAGTTTGCATGTGGTTCTTATCGGTGACTCATTTTGGTGCGGATACCACATCTGAAAACAGTACGGTAGGCACTGTGAATGAAATGCAGCATATTCAGAATAGTGGATTCCTGAATTATTCACCTGTGGCGATAAGGTTGGTTCCCGACAATTACGAACAAAACAATCAGCAAGGCTGGTGGGATGATGATCACTGGCAAAGACATGGCCGTAAATACCGCAGTGTGGTTGACCACCATTACAAAGCTCCCTACGAAACCACGGAAAAGTGGGCTGGTAAGATACTTGATATGGGAGGTATCCCCTTAACTTATTTTCAACCGGGAATCCGCTCAGAAGATTACGCCAAAAAATTCCCGGGACATATGCTTTATAATGAATCCCAACGATTTGTCAGGGATAATAAACGTGTCGTCAGCGATCCGCATACCCTGATGGGAATTGCCGGAATTCCTGATCTACTGAATCCTGATGATTGGATAGACGGGTGGGGTAAACTATACGCCGAAACCTATGACTACACCGACCCGGATTATTTGAATCATTGGCGTGAGGTCAATCATAATCTGAATAATGGTGGAGTAAAAGGAGTGTTTTATGATTATCCTACCCGAGCCTACGCACAGCGGGGAGGATTGGAAGATCGTTATGCAACCGCGTTGGAAGCCTATCGCAATGTATTCAGGATTCCCAGTGAGATATTTGGCTCCCCATCTTATTTACAGGAAAGACTAGGGATAGGATCTGATGCGACCCTTGAATTTGTAAGTTCGGTACGCACTGAAGGTGATACCAATATCATATCCACCAGAATTCTCAACAAGGCAGCCAACCGCTGGTATAAAAATCGCCGTCTGACTAACTATGACATGGATGGTAAAGCACTGGTTGAAGCCGGACACGGTAATAACAGATATCAGATTGATGACATCCAGCGGAGAACTATTCTCACACTATCCTATGCCGTAAGCGGCAGGTTATTGCTCACAGAAAGCTTCAGCAATTTCTCCCAAGCGGTTTTACATGATCTCAGCAGGGTATTCCCTTTCCACTCAAGCACACTCTCAGCCCGCCCTTTACATGCATTCACAGGTGGCATGCCTGTTCTGGATTTTCCGATTTCAGAATCATGGCACCAGGTCATCTTCTATAATGATGCCGAAACCGAGAAGGAATTCAATGTTCCGATCAGTGGGAATACTGCATTGGGAGCACTTGGATTAGCCGCAAACAAAAGCTATTACCTGTATGATTTCTGGAATGATAAATTTCTGGGAAGAACAGAAGGGCATAATACAATCAAATTAGCTGTGGCATCCGGTGAAGCCAAAATGATCTCGGTTCACAGGGTGGAAACCATCCCTCAATGGATCTCTACAAACCGACACATCCTGCAAGGTTATGTGGATCTGATCCAAAAGCCGGCCTGGGATGCTTCGAATAAAACATTATCAGGTGAATCATCTGTAATCGGTAATGAAGAATATGTGATAACAATCGCCTTAAATGGCTATACACCTGAAACAGTTCAAGCTCAGGGAGCTTCAATTGAGATGAAGGTGAGAAAGAATAACCCCTTGCTTTTAGATCTGATCATTAAGTCTGATAGTAACAGAAACTGCAAATGGAGTGTGACCTTCAGTCGATCAACAGAAGAACGGACAAAAGCTTACAGAAATTGGAACTATTATCCTAATCTGCTTATCCCCCCAAATCCCAATATTCCCGGATATAAAAACGTAATAATGACTGATGTCCCAACAGTATTCCAGATACCGGATTACAATAAATGGTATTTGTCGTTTATCGGATTTGATAGTGAAGGGTATCGGTCTTATAACAGCAAACAACTTCCAAAATGAGAAAATCCAATTCAATAGGTTTCATCGTCATTTCGCTGTTGGTCAGCCTACTCCTGTCTTGCCAGAAGCAAACTGGCCTTTCGAGATTGTCAATAGAAAAACTGATCTGTGAACATCAAAGTAATCCTCTTGGGATCGACCGGCTTAACCCCCAACTGAGTTGGATGATCAAATCCGACCAAAGGGGTCAGAAACAAACGGCCTATCACATCCTGGTTGCCAGCTCAAAAGGAAAGTTGAAAAACAATACCGGCGATTTGTGGGATTCAGGAAAGGTAGCATCCAGCCAATCAGTCCTGGTAAGCTATGATGGGAAGACGCTGCAATCAGGTGATCAATGCTTTTGGAAAGTAATGATCTGGGATAAGGCACAGGAGCCCTCAAAGTGGAGTAAACCAGCATTCTGGTCAATGGGGCTGCTTCAGCCAGATGATTGGAAGGCTCAATGGATCAGCACTCCTGAAGAGCATACAGCACCCTTTTTCAGGCAAGCTTTTACGATTAAAGAAAAACCAGATCAGGCCCTAATTTATATTGCTTCACTGGGGTATTTTGAGCTCTTAGTAAACGGGGAAAAAGTAGGAAACGAGGTGTTAGCACCTGCCGTCTCCAATTTCAGCAAAAGGAGCTATTACCAAACTTTTGATCTGAGAGAATACCTGCGAAAGGGAGAGAACCACCTGGGTATTTGGATGGGAACCGGCTGGTATACCTCCGGTTTGCCAGGTGTAAACCACCATAGTCCAGTTGTCCGGGCCCAACTCGAACTCTCAGATGCTGGGAAAACCAGGATAATAGTAAGCGATACTTCCTGGGAAACGAAACCGAGTGCCAGAAAACGATTAGGCAAATGGGCCTGGGGGAATTTTGGCGGTGAAGCAATGGATGCAAGGAATATCGATATCCATTGGTGGGATAAGGAAGAGTCAAATCAAGGCTGGGCCTCAGCAGAAGAAGTGGATGTTGCGGATGTACCCTGCAGTGCACAACCCTGCCGTGGAAACGAAGCTTTTGATACGCTTACACCTCAAAGCATTGAGAAGCTCGATGAAGAAACAATCCTGGTAGATTTTGGAACCAATCTCACCGGATTAATGGAGATGACCTTCCATAACCTGGAACCCGGACAAAAGATCTCCTTGTATTATGGAGATCTGGACGGTCGCGACGAAAATGAAAGATGGCGTGTATCCATGGGAAAGAAGAATTTTGCCACATATAATCAATGGGATGAATTTATCTCTGCTGGAGCAGAGGAGGAGCACTTCAACAACATATTCAACTATCATGCTTTCCGTTATGTGCTTATTGAAGGATTGACCTACCTGCCGGATAAAGCGGATATGAAAGCCCGATGTATTGAAACCAAAGGTGCCGAGACAGGGACTTTCTCTTGTTCGAATGAGCTTTACAATAGTATACACCAAATGGTAAAATGGACTTACCGCTGCCTGAACCTGGGTGGACAAACGGTAGATTGTCCGCACCGCGAAAGATTGGGTTATGGGGATGGCCAAACAATTATGGATCTTGGCCTGTATAATTTCGATGCGGTTTCCTTATATGACAAGTGGTCGCAAAACTGGTGGGACGAACAAGGTCCTGATGGCTTTGTACCATTCACAGCTCCTTCTCCGCATGCTACCGGTGGAGGACCAGCCTGGGGAGCCATGAGCATCATGGTGCCCTGGAAAAATTATCACTTCTCAGGAGATATCCGGCTTCTCAAGGATGGATATCCCTATATGAAAAAATATCTGGAGTATCTGGATGCGCATTGTGAGGATGCATTGCTTCAAGATATCTTCCCGGGCGAAAAGTGGCCCAATCTGGGCGACTGGGTACCGCCCCGGAGGGGAATGGACAAACAGGATTGGGTGGATGATAGTTCACGGCGATTCTTTAATAATTGCTACCGGGTATACCTGCTGCAGATCATGCAGGAAGTAGCGGTGTTATTGAACCAGGAGAATGACCAGGAAGCATTTAAACTGAAAATAAAGAATGCACAAGAAAAGATTCATGATGAGTGGTACAATCCACAAGATTCTACCTATGCCAATGGAGAACAACCCTATCTTATTTTCCCTCTGAAAACCGGTGTCACTCCTGAAAACCTCAAAGATGAAGTATTTCAAAAATATATAGAAACACTTCAGGTGAAGGATCATGGGCACTTGAATACCGGAATGATCGGGACTCAAATAATGACCGATTACCTGATAGAAATTGGAAGAAATGATCTGGTGGATGTTTTTGTCAATAAGAAAACATATCCGGGATGGGGATACATGATTGAAAAAGGGGCAACAACCTGCTGGGAACAATGGAATGGTTATTATTCTCAGATCCATTCCTGTTTTCCGTATATCGGTGCTTGGTTTTACAAAGGATTGGCCGGAATCCAATGGGATCAAAAAGATCCTGGATTCAGGAATGTCATTCTTCGGCCCGGATTGGTCAAAAGTGTGGATTGGGTAGAATGCAGTTATGAATCACAATACGGTGAAATCGTTAGCAACTGGAAAACTCAGAATGACGTATTCGAGTGGCAAATCAGCATACCCCCGAACAGTACTGCTACTGTTTATATCCCAGGAATTGATATCCGGGAAAATGGTAAAGCAATTGATCCTTCCCAGCACATCACATTTCTGCGGCGAGAAAGCAAATTCAGCGTTTATCAACTCGAATCAGGAAAGTTTTTCTTCACTTCCAATATCAATCCCAGACAGACTACTATTGTAATGCTACCGGATGATTGAATATGGGATCTGGAAGAGCTGCAAAAAGTGTGATCGAAGGATTTGAAGAATACGAATACCTGATGAAACTAGAACAAGCCCAAGAATCGTTCAACAATTAGGTTTGTATATTACAGATAAAGAGGTAATTTGGCGAGTAAACATAAGTCTGGTTTTATATGAGATTCACTATTAGTAACTTACCAGATAAATCTCCGGAAGGTATACTATCATTAGGTTCTGCAGATGAAAAATATTGTTCTCAATGTTCAGTTGCAGTTTAGAATATGATATATATATTAGATTAAAATTTTGTCATGAGATATAAAACAAAATTGGCACTACAGATTTTTATAGCTGGATCAGTTATGCTCTCTATTATACTGTATGCAGGGTACAAATACAATTATAACAAAGCTATACAACATGAGTTAGATCACACTTATTTTTCTGTTGAGAAAGCTGCCGTGAGTATTGAACAAAGACTTTTAGAAAAAGTAAAAACGAACCAGACACTTTCCATCACACCTATTATAGTAAATGCACTAAAATTAAGTAACAATACTTTTGGTAGCTTATCTGAAAAAGAGAGAAATGAGAAAATCGATCTGCAAAATGAGAAATGGATATCAACAGATGATAAAGATGATGCATTTATTCATGAATATACACACAACATTGTGGCAAATCATTTAAAAAAACAACAAAATAACCTGAGAGAAGAGTACGGTGAAATTTTTCTAACGAATAAGTATGGCACTCTAGTAGCTTCTACAGCAAAACTGACCACTTTTGCACACGAGCATAAGTACTGGTGGCAAGGGGCTTTTAATAAAGGCCTGGGATGTATATTTTTTGATGATCGTGGTTATGATGAGAGTGTTGATGGATATGTTTTGGGGATTGTTATTCCAATAAAAGAGGATAACGAGATAATTGGTATGTTAAAAGTAAACCTTAATATTATTAGGTTCAATCAGTGAAATATTATTGAGTTATCAGAGTAAGGAGACTGGAGAGTTTAAACTTATCCGTAGCGGGGGTGAAATAGTATTTGAAGAAGGATCTGTACCTCTTAGTAGTAGGATACCAAAATTGCTTCATGAAAAATTAATATCTACAGATGAGCGTTCTATGTTTTTTAATGATTCAGTTAACAAATGGTTGATTGGAAAGTCTGAGATTGGAATAACATCAATAGGTGCTGAAGGTTGTCTTTTCGGAGGCTCCTTTGAATCCGCAGACCATAAAAAGGGCAATACAGGAGAATCATGGTATATTATTAATTACCATAGTTTACAGACAATTTTAGAACCTATTAATAAAACAACATTAACCATTTTAGTTACTGGCCTTTTACTTGTAATTCTTTTGGTTTTTGCAGCATTTGCATTCGGGAGATATGCTGTAAAACCTATAAATCAATTAATTGAACGAAGTAAGCAAATTGCTGCAACTGATTTTAGTACCCGAATTGACATCAATCGAAAAGATGAAATTGGACTTCTGGGTAAAGCTTTCAATAAAATGGTCATGGAGCTTGAACAAAATACGACGTCCATAAAATATCTTGAATATGAAATCACCGAAAGAGAAAAATCCGACAAAAAGATATTGCAACAAAATAAAGAATTGCAGGATTTAAATGCCACAAAAGATAAATTCTTTTCAATAATTGCGCATGACCTCAAAAGTCCCTTAAGCTCAATGTTAGGTTTATCTGAAATACTCTATAAAGATTTTGATGATTGCGAAATACAACAGCAAAAAGAGTTTTCTAGTGCTTTACATAAGGGAATTAAAAATACATATAAATTACTTGAAAATTTACTTATCTGGTCTCGTTCGCAACAAGGCTCTATTAGTTTTAATCCCGAAAAGACAAATCTGTATTTATTAGTCAATGAATCATGTGAATTACTGAAACAAGCAACAATAAAAAAAGAAATTAGAATATCAAATCAAATATCAAAGGATGCTTATGTTAATGTAGATAAGCAAATGTCTTTAACAATTATCCGAAATTTATTATCAAATGCCATAAAGTTTACATCAAAAGGTGGTGATATTACATTTAATGCACAAATAACATCAACTAAAATTGATCAGAAATTTTTAGAATTATCGATTCAAGACAGTGGGGTTGGAATTTCAAATGATAATCAATCTAGATTATTTAGCATGAATAGTAATACATCAACACATGGAACTGCAGGTGAAAAAGGGACAGGTTTAGGTTTAATTATCTGTAAGGAGTTTGTGGAAAAACAAGGTGGTAGGATCTGGATTGAAAGTGAAGTTGACAAGGGAAGTAAGTTTATTTTCACTATGCCTGTAGCTTTGTAGAGAGGCAAGCCTTGCAAGCGTACTGCCTGTATCAATAGTATCATTGTTTTATCTAACTCCGAATAAGAAACTTATGGGAGACTCCTCCAATAAGACACTGGATATAGTCATTCTATCTTTGGCAATGATTTTGTCTTTTAATATCTGTATTCTTGCATTAAAGGAGTATTCCTGGATTTGTTTCACTAAACTTATTAAAATGAAGATTCTGTCTTTTGTATTTCTACTATTGGTTTTTATTCTAGCGCATGAAAAGGCATTTGCACAGGAGGAATCCTACAGAAACTGGCATTATCATCCCGATCTTGTTATTCCCCCCAATCCGGATATCCCTGGATTTGATGAGGTAAAGATGACTGATGTTCCTGCTGTTTTTCAAATTCCAGGAGATGATCTTTGGTATATGTCCTTTATCGGCTTTGACGGAAAAGGATATCAATCTTTTATCGCAGTAAGCAAAGACCTTATCCACTGGGAGAACTATCGATTGGCCATGGGCTATGGACCTGAAGGATCATTTGATTATGGTGGGGTGGTTTTGGGTGCTTATCTCTATGAGGATTATGATATAAAAGCACCACGGGTTCTTAAAAAGGGGAATGGGAAATTTTATTCGCTTTATGGTGCGTATCCAAGACAAGGAGGTTATGAGCTTAGGCCGGGATACGAGGGATTAGCCTGGAGTGAGGATGGTATTCATTGGGAGCGAGCAATGGATGAGCCAATACTTTCGGTATATGATGATGACAGGGGGGAATGGGAACAAAGCTGTATTTACCAACCCTGGCTTGTTGAACATGAAGGCCAATATTATAATTTCTACAATGCGGCCAATGGATCGATTGAGCAATTGGGACTGGCGGAATCTACAAACCTTCTTGAATGGACCCGTTTTGCAAACAACCCGGTCATTCCACATGGCCCAAAAGGCAGCTATAATGAAAAGTTTTCATCCGATATCAAAGTATTCTGGGATCAAGATCATTGGGTAGGATTTTTCTTTGGGGTAGGACAGGGAGGAGCTCATATTATGATCGCCTATTCAGATGATCTGGAAAACTGGACTGTAGATCCCGAGCCATTATATAAAGCCGGGGGCAATCCTTCAGGCATTGATGAGAAGTATGCTCACAAGATCTCTTTGGTTTGGAATCCAAAGAACGAAACCTTTTATATGTTCTACTGTGCTGTTGATAAGGATGGAAATCGGGGGATCGGATTGATCACAAGTAAACCTCTTGGCAAAACAGATACTGAATTGGGTTTGCATTCTGAAGGTGGTCCCTGGAATTTTTATCCGGCAAAAGAAAAGCAGCCTGGTCTGAAAAAAGTATTGCTCATTGGTAATTCAGTCATGAATGGATTTCATAGATACGTCATTAATAGCCTAGAAGGTATTGCAGATGTGGATTACTGGTTAAGCCCAAAACATCTCAATAGCGAATTTCTATTTACCGATCTGAAGCAAGTCGTTTCAAGCAAAGCCTATGAAGTGATCCAGTTTAATATCGGATTGCATGGATGGCCTGAGGGCCGGATAAAGGAAGAGGATTATGTTCCTTTGCTTGAAAAGTATGTGCATACCATAAAAGAAAACGCAGGTGATGCTGAACTGATTTGGGCGAGTATAACACCGGTTACGGAAGAAGGTAAAGCCGAATTGAATAAGGATATTAACCCTACCATAACTAAGCGCAATGGTCTGGCCGATGGAGTGATGAGTAGGTTCAATGTCGAGGTAAATGATCTGTATGGTCTGCTTGCCAATCAATTGCATTTGGCCAAATTAGATCGCTTTCACTGGAAGTCCGGTGGGTATCAGATCATGGCAGATCAGTCTGTTAAGCATATCTTGCAGAAACTTGAAGACAAAAAACTGAAGAGCTATTTGAATTCATATAATGTCAGCTGGAATAGTCCGTCAATAAATTCACTAGGATCCATGCCAGCTGGCAATGGGGATATCGGGATCAATCTATGGGTAGAGGATAACGGAGATCTACTTTTTTACATCTCAAAAACCGATGCCTGGAGCGAAAATGCCCGTTTGTTAAAGATTGGGAAAGTGAGGCTCTCTTTGTTTCCGAATCCTTTTAAATCAGAGCTCCCTTTTTCTCAGGTCTTGGTGCTTCAAGACGGAGTTATTCATATTGAAGCGGGTGAGCAAGAAGAAAAGGTGGCAATCGATGTTTGGGTGGATGCTACCAATCCGGTCATTGAGCTCGATATTAAGAGTACACTTCCACTAGAAGCGAGATTGAGCACTGAACCCTGGCGAACTAAAACAAGAGAGATCACTGACAAATCAGAGATCCATTCTGCTTATGGCTTAAAATCGGCTGTTGTTAGTAGAGACATCGTTTTGGATTCTGATCCAAACAGTGTCATATGGGCACATCGGAACGAAAGGTCAATTTGGGAATCGAACATGGCATTACAGGGGCTGGAAGGATTTCTCTCCACAGGGGAAGATCCATTGATAAACAGAACCTTTGGTGCGCTCATCCGATCAGATCAGTTGCAGAAAAATTCAGCAAGCACCCTTAAAAACAAAAATCCTAGTAGAGCTTTGTCTGCATCCATCATTGTGCATACTGAGCAGACGGAAACGCTTGATGACTGGATGGGTGAGATACAAGACATTGCAACAGGATTGAAATCTTCATCCAGGGATAAGCAGAGGATTCTACATGAAGCTTGGTGGAAAGCCTTTTGGAACCGGAGTTATATCCATGTTTCTACTCAGGTTGAAAGTGAGAAAGAAGAGGTATTTAATCTATCCAGAGGATATGCTCTTCAGCGCTATATGAATGCCTGTTCCGGACGGGGAAATTCACCTATCAAATTCAATGGTTCAATTTTTACGGTTGACACAGAAGATCTTCAAGGCAAGTACCATGGCTTTGATGCCGATTATCGGCAATGGGGAGGCCCGTATTGGTGGCAAAATACCCGACTGCCATATTGGTCGATGCTCGAATCCGGTGATTTCGATTTGATGTTGCCCTTATTTAAGATGTACAATGAAGCCCTGGAGGTAAGAAAATTCGCCACTAAAAAATACTATGGACATGATGGGGCTTTCTATCCAGAGACTATGCGTCATTGGGGTACTTATGTAGAAGGAAACTATGGAGAAGACCGGTCAGACCTTCCCTTAGGCATGACCCAAAACAGATACATACGCTACTATTGGCAGGGAGGATTAGAAATATCCCTGATGATGCTTGACTATTATGCCTTCACTCAAGACACACAGTTACTCAAAGAAACTTTACTTCCGGTGGTAAAAGAAGTCATCACCTTTTTTGACCAGCACTGGGAAAGAGATGAGAATGGGAAAATCTTATTTGATCCCGCTATGGCCCTCGAGACCTATAATACAGCGGTCAATCCTTTACCTGAGATTGTTGGAATTACTAAAGTTTGTACAGAATTGTTGACTCTACCAGCTAAATATTTTTCTGACAAGGAAATACAACAGTTCTCCCGACTTATTGAAGAATTACCGGATATTCCAATGCAGGAAATTAATGGAGAAAAAGTATTGGCCCCGGCAGAAGAGTACAGTGGGAAACAGAACATCGAGAACCCTGAACTATATGCAATTTTCCCCTATCGGATTTTTGGAATGGGTAAGCCTGATCTTGAATTAGCTCGGAGAACTTTTGACAATAGACTGATTAAACAAACGGGAGGGTGGCAGCAAAATGCCATCAAGGCGGCTCTTTTAGGACTAACAGATGAAGCAGCCAATTTAACGGCTCAAAATTTCAACACCAGCAACCCCCAATTTCGTTTTCCAGTCATGTGGGGGCCAAATTACGATTGGATTCCCGATCAGGATCATGGTTCAGTGGCCTTGATCGCTTTACAAAGGATGCTGTTGCAGTACGATGAAGATGGGCTATATATATTTCAGGCATGGCCTTCTGATTGGGATGTGGAATTTAAATTGAAAGCTCCAAAAAACACATGCATAGAGGGAAGCTTCAAAAATGGTGAGATCACCAGCCTAAAGGCTTCACCAAATGAACGAGAAAAGAATATTTTTCTTAAAAAGGATTAGATATGAAGACAACTACGTATGTTGTCTGGGTATATGAAAAATAAAGTGAAAATATTTATCGCCAGCATCATGCCCGGCATCTTCATAATCGGTTACAATGTTGGTACCGGTAGCGTGACATCCATGTCAAAAGCCGGTGCAAATTTTGGATTTGATCTACTTTGGGCAGTATTGCTGAGTTGCATGATAACTTATTACCTGATTTTAAAATTCAGTAAGTACACCATGGTCACCAGACAGACTTTCATCCAGGGTGTAAAGAAACAAATCCATCCGGCTCTTGCAATCGGAATGATTATCCCATTATCCCTGGTTATTATAGCTGCCTTAATTGGTCTGCTCGGTGTTGTCTCAAATATTTTGGAGGCATGGTCTACAACTATATCAGATAGTGGGTTTTCTGCCATATGGTGGGCCATCGTTATTGCCTGGCTTTTATACCTGCTTCTATGGAATGGTTCTTATGCTCAATTTGAGAAATTTCTCGCTATTCTGGTTGCCATTATGGGTAGTGCATTTATTGCCACCATGTTTATCAACTTTCCTTCAATCAAAGAATTGGCGAGTGGTTTAATTCCTAAAATACCCGAAATTGCACAGGGAAGTGATAACAATCCCATGGTTATTGTCGCAGGTTTGGTGGGAACCACTGTATCAGTTTTCACCTTAATTATCCGCTCCCAAATCATAAAAGAAACCGGATGGAAAATTCAGGATGCAGCCAAGCAAAAACGGGATGCCCTGATCAGTGCTACTATGATGTTTGTTATTAGTGCAGCCGTGTTGATCACCGCTGCAACAACCCTGCACCTCCAGGGAATTAAAATGAATAGTGTTGTTGAGATGATCCCCCTTCTCGAGCCTATAGCGGGGAAAGCAGCCTTAAGCGTATTTACTCTGGGAATTCTGGCAGCCGGACTGTCATCACACCTACCTAATTTACTCATTATTCCTTGGTTAATCATCGACTATCGAGAAGAACCAAGAGATACAAGAACACCCCGCAATAGGTCAATTATGGGGATTCTCACATTGATTAGTACACTGGGGGTAGCGTTCAGTATAAAGCCTGTATTTCTTCTTTTACTCTCTCAGGCTAGTATTGCAATCATACTACCTGTGTCCATTGGCTCATTGTTTTACCTAACTTCGAATAAAAAACTGATGGGAACCTCCTCCAATAAAGCACTGGATATCATCATTCTTTCATTGATAATGGCATTCTCTATGTATGTCAGTGTGCTGGGGATAAAAGGAGTCTTTATAGATATATTTCACCATTTATAGCCCCTTACCCAAAAAGAGAAGCTCATGATCTGGAATACCGATAAAGATCTGTTTGAATAGTAAATTATATTTCCGATTGGGAAGATCTGTAAATCTACAGGAAAAGTTTTATCGATTTAAAAAAGAAAAGAACAAGAGGAACGTAGCTGTGATGAATAAAATTGATAATTTGCAGTGAATTTTGAAAACACTGGCAGTAATAATAATCGTTTTTTTATCAGGTTTTAATAACGTGTTTTCAAGCACTGTTCCTGAAACTACAATTACATTACTTCAGCAAGGGTTCAAAACTGATACTATTGAAGAATCCCAAACCTCTTATGAAAATGGGATCTCATATTATGATAAGGGCGCATACTTATCTGCTGAAAAAGAATCAGTGTTGTCCGGTAAAACTATTTAAAATGGGGTAGCCCCGAAGAGCTATCCCCAAGTATGGTTAATTTTGAAGTGCGAACTTTAAAAAATGACCATGAGTAAAACTACAAATTTTACCGGACAGC